>Ga0207828_100177_pt1 | contig 52919 bp, 52 predicted proteins | sample TtaePargueraPR_11_FD_187276 | JGI IMG/M metagenome (GOLD analysis project Ga0207828, IMG submission 187276) | Aerobic enrichment media microbial communities from Bioluminiscent Bay, La Parguera, Puerto Rico - Tt and P2 (3) (SPAdes) | ecosystem: Environmental > Aquatic > Marine > Unclassified ...
TCACCCTTACCGATGAAGTGTCGTATATCGAGCCGAAAGAGCGCGTCTATTAAGGCGCGGCAAGAGAGGATTTGAGAGATGGTAGAATTCAATCTTCCCGCCAATTCGGTCGTCAAAGAGGGCAAGACGTTCTCTGCGCCGGCTGACGCGAAGAATGTCCGTGCGTTCAAGATTTACCGTTTTGATCCGGACAGTGGCGACAACCCGCGTACCGACACCTATGACATCGACCTCGACAAGTGCGGGCCGATGGTTCTGGACGCGCTGATCAAGATCAAGAACGAGATCGACGCGACCCTGACTTTCCGCCGTTCCTGCCGTGAAGGCATTTGCGGTTCGTGCGCGATGAACATCGATGGCCGTAACACCCTTGCGTGCCTGAAGCCGATTGAAGACATCAAGGGCGAAGTAAAGATCTATCCGCTGCCGCATATGCCGGTGGTCAAGGATCTGGTGCCGGATCTGTCCCAGCCCTATGCACAGCTCGCATCGATCGAGCCGTGGCTTAAGGCCGACAGCCCGACCCCGCCGGATGGCGAACGTCTGCAGTCGCGTGAAGAGCGTGCCAAGCTTGATGGTCTGTGGGAATGCATTCTGTGCTTCTCCTGCTCGACCGCGTGCCCGTCTTATTGGTGGAACTCCGACCGTTACCTCGGCCCGGCTGTTCTGCTGCAGGCATATCGCTGGCTGGCTGACTCGCGTGACGAATATACCGGTGAACGTCTCGATGCACTCGAAGATCCGTTCCGCCTGTATCGTTGCCACACGATCATGAACTGCACCAACACCTGCCCGAAAGGCCTGAACCCGGCGCTTGCGATCACCGAAATCAAAAAGATGATCGCAGAACGCCGCGCCTAAGCGCTTGGCAGTGTTGAACTGATATTGGCGTTTTGCGCCAGCTTGTTAAAGCCGCCGAGGGTCGATGATCCCGGCGGCTTTTTCGTTTGGTCGCATGACGTTAACCCCGCAATTACCCAAATGCGTTATGATGGCGTCTGGCTTTTTGCACCAGTATGGGAATGACAACCTTGTTTGACCGCTACCCGTTTCATTTCAGATCACTGCGTTTCGTCATGGTTGCTGGCCTGATGCTTGGCCTTTCGGCGTGTGGGGAAACCGCGCCCAAGTGGGAGGCGCAGGATATGTTTGCCGCTCCCAGCCAGGAAAAAGTCGATGATCGTTATCGGGCAATGATTGATTTCAAGGCGATGGCGCGTGACGGGGCGGGCAAGGAATATGCCGCCGGGCCGAATGCCACCGTTCTTGGCGCGGTCGAAGAGGCAGTGGCGATGTGCCAACAGGCCAATGCGCAGGGCTGCAAGGCTGTGCGGGTGGGTTTGACCTGGGTCGACGGGTTGGATCAAAGTGCGATTGAAAGCGTGATTACGTCTTATCGCGATACCATGACGGCCGAGGCCTATCAGGCCGCAGGGCAGGGCAATATGGGGGCGGCCAACTGGCTAGCCTATCATTATGCGGTGCGCGGAGAAAACTTGCAGGAGGCCGAACGCCTTGCAAAACAGGCGCTTCAGGTGGCGCCTGATGATCCCGGCGCGCTTGATACCTATGGCCTGATCCTTTATCGGCTGGGACGATATCAGGAAGCCGAAGAAGTCTTTGTCCGCGTGAACAAGGCCATGCCGACCGCCGAGCATATTGCGCATTTCGCAGACAATGCACTGGCGATGGGCAAGACCGAAATGGCGCGCGCTGCTTATCAGCGCGCCTTGCAGGCGGGGGCTGGGCCAGTTTTGTCCCAAACCATTCAGAAACGTCTGCTGGCACTGGACCTGAATGGCGGGGCGGCGGCCCCGGCACAATAAGTTATCATGATCCAACACATCATCTTTGATTGTGACGGCGTTCTGATCGATAGCGAGATTTTGTCATTTGCTGTCGATGAGAAGCTGTTGCCAGACTATGGCGTGACGATTACTGCAAGCGAACTGGCACGTGATTTTGGCGGTGTGACCTATGGCGAGATGATTGCCGCACTCAATGAACGGTTTGGGGCGAATATTGAGGCCGTTTCCTATCAGGAACGCTGCGAAGCCGAGCTGGCGCGGGCCTTTGAAACCGATTTGCGGGCGATTGAGGGTATTCCTGAACTTCTGGCAAGCTTGACTGTGCCTTTCGCGCTGGCATCGGGCAGTGATCTGGCCCGGCATGATAAATGTTTGCGCCTGACCAACCTTGCAGGCTTTTTCGAAGATCGGATGTTTTCGGCCGAGCAGGTCAAGCGCGGCAAGCCAGCACCGGATGTTTTCCTGTTGGCGGCAAAGACATGCGGCTGGATGCCAGATCATTGTCTGGTGATTGAAGACAGCCCTTCAGGTGTGCTTGCGGCCAAGGCGGCGGGTATGCAGTCGGTTGGCTTTCTGGGCGGGGCACATCGCAGTGCTGCGGATGCAGATATCCTGCACGATGCCGGGGCGACGTATGTGGCAAGTAACAGCACGGAATTGCGCGGTTACCTGCACCAGATTGGCGTAATCAGCGCGATATAGGTTCAGGCCCAATCAAGGGTAATAACTTCGCCATCGACCAAGGGCAGGTCAACTTCATTGAGGTTATTGCCGGGCCCTGTGCGGTCAACGATCAGAAAGTCGCTGTCTTCTTCAAGGACGAGCAACGGGTGATGCCAGACGTTTTTGGCGTAGGTCACACCTTGCGTGCCATCACTCAGGAATGCGCGCAGGTTTTCCGGCTTGGGCGTCTCGGTGCCCGACGCAACGACAATCAGGAACTTTTGGCCTGCAAGTGGGATGAAGGCCTGCGAGCCCAGCGGATGGCGTTCCATCATCCTGATTTCAATCGGCTTGGGCCGGGGCGTGCCGCGAAAGATGCTGATGATCGGGGCGCCGCCATCGTCCCCGACATCGACGCGCGAGATATCATGGAACCGGGTCGTGGTGCCCTGATTGATCTTGTAGGTATCGCGCGCGGTGGCGGTTGAGATGACTTCGCCAAATGGGGCGAAGGCATCCGGGGTCAGGTGTTCGATGGAAAGCTGCATTACCCTGCCCCGTTACTTGGTCGGTTTGCCGAGAATGCGCAAACGGCTGATGCCACCATCGGGGATCGAGTTGACGCGCAGATGGGTGACCGGACCATTGACGGTAAGCGCGGATGCATCAAATTCATGAATGTGGTCCGCCTGCATTTTGTGCTCAGACAGAATGGTCGACCAGAACATCGAGCGTGCGCGCAGTGATTTGTCCTTTTCACCGTCAACAAAGGCTCCCTGAATGGAAACGCGGTCCGGGTAGTTGCCCTTGAAGTGGCAGGTATCGACGATGATCTTTTCGATCTCGCCGGGATTGCCAAGCTCGACAATCAGCCATTCATTACCCGGTTCGCGACGGCGGCGGGTTTCCCAGCCATCGCCCATATTTACCCCGCGTCCGGGGGCCAGAATGGCGTTCGGGTTGCCATAATGGGCATCCGACCAGTCGACCACCACGCCGCCATTGATCATGGCGGCCAGATCAACCTGTTCACCCTTGGCGGCCATTTCCGTCCAGTCGCGGTTCGGACGACCATACACGCGCAGACGGGCCACACCGCCATCCGGATAGATGTGCAGGCGAACGTGGGTGTAAATCGCATCCGAGGTGACTTCGGCATAATGATGCGCGCTGGCACCCAGGCCCATCGGGGTAACGATTTCATCCCATTTGGCATCATCACCCGGATCACCATCCGGGCAATAGCAGCCTTCGAGCGATCCGGCAGGCGGGAAGTTGCCGGTGAAGTGGCTGGTGTCGATATCAACACCGTGAATACGGCCGGAAGTTGCCAGACGCACGACACAGTAATCATGGCCTTCGACGCGTTTGCGGCGGCTTTCCCAGCCATCCATCCATTTGCCGTGATCGTCATAGCGGTCAGGATAAAACACCGCATCATTGGTTTGCAGCATGCGTTGCTTGTCAGCGAAGAAATCATCGGTCGCAAAGATTGCCTCTGCACCCAGACGTTCATCGGCGAGATTGACAAAACGCCATGTAAATTCCGGCGCGTCGGTGTTTTCCTGATGGCTCATGATCGTATTATCCTGAATTATTCGTTTATTATACGGCAGCAATTGGTTCGGGTGCTGTCACAGCGCTTCGAGCCGCAATTTGGCAATGCGGTGAACCTGATTGATTGCCTCGTTGAATTCGGTTTCCGGGTCGTTTTTCACGCGGCGTTCGAACGCCTCGAGAATGTCGGTGCGTTGATATCCCTTGACCGCAAAGATGAACGGAAAGCCGAACTTCTGTTTATAGAGATCATTCAGCTCGGTAAAGCGGACAAGTTCATCGGGTGTGCATTGATCAAGCCCGGCACCCATTTGTTCGTTTTGCGAAGACGCCGTCAGATCGGCCAGTGCGAGCTTGCCCGCGAGATCAGGATGGGCGCGCAAAAGTGAGAGTTTGTCATCATCAACCGCACCATTGACGACAGCCGCCATGGCATCGGCCAAGGCCGCGGGCGTGTCGAGATCCTTTGCGATGCCGCGTTCATAAAGCTGATGGGCGACCCAGGGGGAATGTTCATAGACCCAGCCATAGAGCGAGACAAAGGCGCTTTCGGCCAAGGTGCTCGGCGGGCGGGTTTCAAACAGGGATTGGGTGGTTTCTGTCATTGGGACCTTGTGTTCTTTTAATTAGCCGCCAAAGGGATGATGTTCGCGCCAGTGGCGCGCAATATCGATCCGACGGGCAAACCATACATTGTCGTGGCTTTGGACATAATCAACAAAGCGCTTAAGGGCTGCGAACCGGCCCGGACGCCCGACCAAGCGGCAATGCAGGCCGATCGACATCATGCGCGGGGTTGCGCTCCCTTCTTCGTACAATGTGTCGAAGCTGTCCTTGAGGTACTGGAAATACTGTTCGCCGGAATTAAAGCCCTGCATGGCGGCAAAGCGCATGTCGTTGGCATCAAGGGTATAGGGCACGATCAGGTGCGGGGTGTCGGTCTGGGTGCTCCAGAACGGAAGTTCGTCGCTGTAATCGTCGGCATCATACAGGAAGCCGCCTTCCTCAGCCACGAGACGGCGGGTATTGGGGCTGGTGCGGCCGGTATACCAACCCAGTGGACGTTCACCGGTCACGTTCTTGATGATCTCGATTGCCTTGTGAAGGTGTTCGCGTTCCTGATCTTCTGGCATGTATTGGTAATCAATCCAGCGATAGCCGTGCGAGCAGATCTCGTGACCGTCTTTCATCGCGACTTCACCGACCCTTGGGTGGCGGGCAAGGGCCATGGCAACGGCAAAGATCGTGATCGGGATCTGGCGTTCGCGAAACAGGTTCAGAATGCGCCAGACACCGACCCGCGCACCATATTCATAGATCGACTCCATGCTCATATGGCGGACACCTTCGCGCATGTCGGCGCCGATGATTTCAGACAGGAACGCTTCGGAGGCCTTGTCGCCATGCAGGATGCAGTTTTCGCCGCCTTCTTCATAGTTCAGGACGAACTGCACCGCGACGCGCGCCTTGTTTGGCCAGTTGGCCTTGGGCGGGTTTTCCCCATAACCGATCAAATCACGCGCATATGTCTGGTCGTTCATGCGAACCTTCTCCTGAATTCTGTGGGATTGATCCCGTACGCCCGGCTTTGTTGTCGGGCCTGTTTGGTGTAGCATTAACCATCGGCCGCAGCGCAGCAAGAAAGAAACCTGTGCGAGGCGGGCCAAGGACGTGCCGCACTATCAAGGCTGTTTTGATAATGTTCCTGGACGGGATCAAACAAGGGCCACGTTTTTCGCGGTCTTTCAGGGCGTTTTGCCTGTGTTTGCGTTCATAGTGCCTGAAACTGTTGTTTTCGTTTTTCAAAGATTTGTTGATATAGTTTCACTTTATCCCCTCTTTCCCGAGGGTGGGTCGTAATGCGACCCTTTTTAAATCGCTTAAAAAATGGTTCGGCACAAAAATACAAACAGAATGCCGACCACGGGGAGAAGCGAGAGACCACCGAAAAAGAATAGAGATCGTACATTCAGAGAGGAGGCCCGGCATGGGACGACTGACCACCCATGTACTGGATACGGCAAAAGGCTGCCCGGCCGCCGGAATCCGCATTGAGCTGCATCGCTTTGGCAACGGCCATGACGACATGGTTGCCGAAGCTGTGACCAATGCCGATGGCCGCACTGAAAAGCCGATGCTTGAAGGCGCCTCGTTCAAACCGGGCCAGTATCAGCTCGTTTTCCATGCGGGCGATTATCTGGATGCCAGCGGAGCCGAGCTTCCCGATCCTAAATTCCTGGATCAGGTCGTGATCCGCTTCGGGATTTCCGACGGGCAGGCGCATTATCATGTGCCGCTGTTGCTGTCGCCGTTTGGCTATTCCACCTATCGCGGCAGTTGAGGTCAGACATGGCAAGTGCGACCGGACCCCTTCGTTCTGATATCCGTTTCCTGCTGGGAGACGAGGAACGCAGTCTGCGCGACGTTGATCCGCAGATGACGGTTCTTGAATATCTGCGCCTTGATGAGCGCAAGGTCGGCACCAAGGAAGGCTGTGCCGAGGGCGATTGCGGCGCCTGTACGGTTGTGTTGGGTGAACCGGATGACCAAGGCGGGATGGCGTACCGTACGGTCAATGCCTGCATCCAGTTTGTCCCGACCCTTGATGGCAAGCAGCTTTTGACCGTCGAGCACCTTAAATCCGAAGATGGAACCCTGCATCCCGTTCAGCAGGCGATGGTCGATACCCACGGGTCGCAATGCGGGTTCTGCACGCCGGGCTTTGTCATGAGCCTGTATCAGCTGTGGCTGGATGGAGGCGAGGATGACCGGGATGCGATCAATGATGCGCTGGCCGGTAACCTGTGCCGGTGCACCGGCTATGGCCCGATTATCGAGGCCGCGCGCAAGGCAGGTGGTGTTGCCGCCAATGACAGTGCAGAGCAAAAGCGCCGGGCTGATATTGCCGCAAGATTGACGGCAATGGTCGCGGATGCAGGCACGCTTGCACTTGAACATCCGGCGGGGCGTTATTTTGCGCCGCGCACGTCGGACGAACTTGCCGAACTGCTGGTGGCGCACCCGGATGCGACGGTTATGGCCGGGGGGACGGATGTCGGGCTTTGGGTGACCAAGATGCTCAAGCGTCTGGATCCGATCATTTACATTGGCGATGTCGCAGATATCCAATCGGTTTATGAAACCGAAGATGCGCTGATTATCGGCGCTGGTGTGACCTATAGCCGGGCGCATGAGGCGCTGGGTCGGGTGGCAAGTGATGTTGGTGAATTGGTGCGCCGCATCGGGTCACGGCAAATCCGTAATGCTGGCACGGTGGGCGGCAATATTGCCAACGGTTCGCCGATTGGTGACACACCGCCAGCCCTGATTGCGCTGGGTGCGAAGATCGTGCTGCGCATGGGCGATGTTCGGCGTGAAGTGCCGCTTGAAGAATTCTTTATCACCTATGGCAAACAGGACCGCCATCCGGGCGAGTTTGTTGAAAGCGTGATCGTGCCCAAACCCAAAAGCGGCTTGGTGTTCAAGGCTTATAAAATCTCCAAACGGTTTGATCAGGATATCACGGCTGTCTTGGCAGCCTTTGCGATCAAGGTCGACGATGCCGGCAAGGTTAAGGAATTCCGCGCGGCGTTTGGTGGTATGGCAGGCACGCCAATGCGGGCCAAAAAATGCGAGGCGGCCCTGATCGGTAAGGACTGGGATGAGGTAAATTTAGGGGCCGCACAGCGGGCACTGGCCAGCGAGTTTGAACCGATGAGCGATATGCGGGCATCGAAGGAATATCGCATGCTGGTGGCGCAGAACCTTTTGACCAAGCTGTTTATCGAAACCAGTGCGCCGGATGTTGCCACCCGCCTTGTTGGCAAGGAGGCGGCCCATGTCTGATCAGGTTTTAAAAGCCGATAATGACGAGGTGATTGCACCGACCGCAGGCCTGAACGGTGGGGTACGCACAAGCTCCAAACATGATAGCGGCCCGAAACATGTGGCGGGTGAGGCGGTCTATATTGATGACATCAATGAGCCGTTTGGAACGCTGCATCTGGCACCGGGTGCGTCAAGCATTGCACATGGCAAGATTACCAAGATGGACTTGTCCAAGGTCCGTTCGGCCCCCGGCGTGGTTTGCGTTCTGACCGCGGACGACATCCCCGGTGTGAATGACGTTTCGCCAGCCCACACCCATGACGAGCCGGTCCTGCCTGATGGCATCGTGCAGTTTTATGGCCAGCCGGTCTTTTGCGTGGCGGCAGAAACCCGGGCACAGGCGCGTGCGGCGGCAAAACTGGCCGAGATCGAATATGAAGAACTGCCAGCGGTTCTGGATGTGGCCGAGGCACTTGAAAAACAGCTTTTTGTCGCGCCCCCGCATGTGATGAAGCAGGGCGATGCCAAGGCCGCACTTGCGCGCGCCAAGCATCGCCAAACTGGTCGGATGGAGATCGGCGGGCAGGATCATTTCTACCTTGAAGGCCATATCAGCTTTGCCATTCCGGGCGAGGATGGCGATGTGTTGCTGCATTGCTCCACCCAGCATCCATCGGAAGTACAGCACAATATTGCCAATGTGCTGGGCCGTCCGGCCAATGCGGTCACGGTCGAGGTGCGCCGTATGGGTGGCGGGTTTGGCGGCAAGGAAACGCAGGCGATGCAATGGGCGGCACTGGCCGCCATCGTTGCGACCAAAACCGGGCGTCCGGCCAAGTTCCGCCTGGACCGCGATGACGACATGGTCATGACCGGCAAACGCCATGATTTCATTGTCGATTATGATGTCGGCTTTGATGATGACGGACAGATTTGCGGGCTTGATCTTCAATACGCTGCCAATTGCGGTTTTTCCGCCGATTTGTCGGCGGCGATTGCTGATCGGGCGATGTTCCATACCGACAATGCCTATTACCTTGGCGATGTCGAAATCAGGTCCTATCGCTGCAAAACCAATCTTGTGTCCAATACGGCGTTTCGGGGCTTTGGCGGGCCGCAGGGCATGGTGGCGATTGAACGGATCATTGATGAAATCGCCATGACCGTCGGGCGCGATCCATTGGATGTCCGCATTGCCAACTATTACGGCGGCAAGGGCCGCGATACGACGCCCTACCATATGGTGGTCGAGGATAATGTTCTGCCGGAACTGACCGACGATATCCTGAAAGCCAGCGACTATCGCAAGCGCCGCGAAGAGATTACGGCCTTCAATGCCGAAAGCCCGGTTTTGAAAAAGGGGTTGTCACTGACCCCCGTGAAGTTCGGAATTTCCTTTACCACCACCTTCCTTAATCAGGCGGGTGCGCTGATCCATGTCTATCAGGATGGCTCGGTACATCTGAACCATGGCGGCACGGAAATGGGGCAGGGCCTGTTTATCAAGGTCGCCCAGGTCGTGGCCGAGGAACTCCAGATCGATCTCGATCAGATCAAGATCACCCCGACCAATACCGGCAAGGTCCCCAACACATCGGCAACCGCGGCCTCAAGCGGGGCGGACATGAACGGCATGGCCGCACGCGATGCGGCGATGACGATCAAGAACCGCCTGATTGCCTTTGCCGCCGAGAAATATGGTGTTGCTGAAAGTGCGGTGCGCTTTGTGCCCGGCAAGGTCATTGTGGGTGACAAGGAAGAGTTGGGTTTTGCCGATCTGATCAAGCAGGCCTATCTCGCGCGTGTGTCGCTGTCGGCCACGGGCTATTACGCCACACCGAAAATCCATTATGACCGCGAAAGCGCATCGGGCCGGCCATTCTATTACTTTGCCTATGGCATGGCGTGTTCGGAAGTTTTGATCGATACCCTGACCGGGGAATACAAGGTGACACGGGTTGATATCATTCATGATGTCGGGCGATCGTTGAACCCGGCGATTGACCTTGGCCAGATAGAAGGCGGCTTTATTCAGGGGATGGGCTGGCTGACATCCGAGGAACTCTGGTGGGATGACAAGGGCAGCCTGCGCACGCATGCGCCGTCGACCTATAAAATCCCGGCATGCTCGGATCGACCGGAAGATTTCCGTATGGAACTCTGGTCATCCGGACGAAATGTTGAAAAAACGATCCATCGATCCAAGGCAGTTGGTGAACCGCCCTTGATGCTGGCGATTTCGGTGCATCGGGCGATTGCCGATGCGGTGGCATCGGTGACGAACCACAAAATCGTCCCGGCGCTAAATACTCCGGCAACGCCCGAGGCGGTTTTGCATGCGGTGGCCGATTGTGCCAAGCGCATGATCGAAAAGGTCCATTCCACGCAATCGATGGCGGGGGAATAGGTCATGACCCTGTCGCGGCGCGATCATATCAGGCTGTTATCCGAACCCGGTCCGGTGATGCTTGTGAGTGTTGCGGCCATTCGCGGATCAACCCCGCGCGAGGTTGGGGCGTTTATGCTGATCACGCCCGATGCGATTTCGGGCACGATTGGTGGTGGCAATCTTGAACATCAGGTGACGCGACGCGTCCGCGAAGGACTGGACGCCGGGGCCGATAATCTGCCGCTTGCCGAGATCGTGCGGTTTCCGTTGGGACCGGGGCTTGGCCAGTGTTGCGGTGGATCGGTCGAGGTCGGTTTTCATCTGTTGGGCGGTGTCGCGAAAGAGATGCTGCGCAGTGTTTTGACAGAGATCGAGACGGCACCGGCCCGTGCCGATGGCCATTGGGTAACCGTGCCGACCGATTGTAGTGACATTGCGCGGGTCAGTGGCACGCATGCCAAGATGCTATCGGACAGTTTCGGGGCTGCGCGCGGCGGGATCGTGACGCTTAATGGGGCGGAAACGCTGTGTTTGCGACTTGATGATGCGCGCACGCCGATCTGGGTTTTTGGCGCTGGTCACGTTGGCAAGGCGGTTGTGCAGGCCTTGGCACCTTTGCCGTTTGATATTCAACTGATCGATTCGCGTGATGACTTCCTGGCGGGGGTTGAAGGCGAAAATATTCAGGTTTGTCAAAGCGATAAACCCGAAACCGAGGTCGCAGATATTCCCGCCGGCGCGCATGTTTTGATCGTAACGCATAACCATGCGCTTGATTTCGATATCTGTCGGGCGGCTTTGGGGCGCGGCGATCTTGGTTTTGTTGGCATGATTGGCAGCCAAACCAAGCGTGCACGCTTCATCCGACGTCTTTCAGATCGGGGGTTGAACGCGGTTGAAATCGGTCGTCTGACCTGTCCGATTGGAATTCAAGGCATTAGCGGCAAACAGCCCGCCGTGATCGCGGCATCGGTTGCCGCACAGATGTTGTCGGTGCGCGACGCACAAATGGCGAATGCGCAAACGCCAAAATCCGCGTCAGACGGTTTGGGCAACGCTTAAGGCCTTCTTTGAGGGCAATATAAATGATAAAGGGCCGCGCGATGATGGCCTGATCAGGTGGTTCGGGAAACCGGACCAGAGGTTTCGTAGAGGAGAGTTTGGCTGTGTGTGACGCCAAGGGCCATATGCGCCATGCCGTGGATTTGTCGCGGCAAAAAATGGAAGAGGGATGCGGTGGTCCGTTCGGGGCAATCATCGTTCGCAAGGGCGAAGTGATTGCAGAAGGATGGAACAACGTCACGTCCAAAAACGACCCGACCGCCCATGCCGAGGTCAGCGCCATTCGCGCAGCTTGTGAAAAACTGGGCACGTTTGATCTGTCGGGATGTGAAATCTATACCAGTTGCGAACCTTGCCCGATGTGCCTTGCGGCGATCTATTGGGCCCGTCTGGACAAGATCTATTATGCCAATGGCCGCGAAGATGCTGCTGCCATCGGTTTTGATGATCAGTTCCTGTATGATGAGGTGGCAAAACCGATCAATGATCGTTCCTTGCCAATTGTGCATGTCGATTTGCCCGAGGCGCGCGAAGTGTTTGCCGCCTGGGATGCCAAAGCCGACAAGATCGAATATTGAGACCGTTTGACTGCAATGCGTTATGCGGTAAAACCGCGTGTCGGGTGCAAGACATATCGCTAAATGGGGGTGGCAACAGTGACGTCAATGACCGGTGAAACCGGGACAGAAGCCATGAAGGGGGCAGGTCCTGCGCAGCTTGAAGTGCGCGGTGTGACCAAGGCCTTTCCGGGGTGTCTCGCCAATGACGATATCAGTTTCCGCATCGAGCCGGGTGAAATCCACGCGCTGTTGGGGGAAAACGGGGCGGGCAAAAGTACGCTTGTGAAGATCATCTATGGCGTGCTGCAGGCCGATGAGGGCGAACTGATCTGGGAAGGCAAGCCGGTTACGATCGCAAGCCCGCATGATGCGCGCGAAATGGGGATCGGTCTGGTGTTCCAGCATTTCTCGCTGTTTGAAACCATGACGGTGCTTGAGAACATTGCGCTTGCGATGAATGACGTGCGCGATATGGATGCACTGCGCAAGCAGGTGCTTGAGGTTGAAAAGACATATGGCCTGCCGCTGGATCCCGATCGCCATGTTTACACCCTGTCGGTTGGGGAACGTCAGCGCATCGAGATTGTGCGGTGTCTGTTGCAGAATCCCAAACTTCTGATCCTCGACGAGCCGACATCGGTCTTAACACCGCAGGAAGTTGAAAAGCTGTTCGAAACGCTGCGTCGTCTGGCCGATGAAGGCTGCGCGATCCTTTATATCAGCCACAAGCTGCATGAAGTGAAGGCACTGTGCCAGAAGGCAACCGTGCTGCGCGGTGGCAAGGTTGTTGGCGGTTGTGACCCGCGCGAAGAAACCGCAAAATCGATGGCCGAAATGATGATCGGCCAGAAACTGACCGCACCGGATCGTGGTAAATCCCGCGAATTTGGCGAAGTGCGGCTTGCGGTTTCCAATCTGTCGCTTGAAAGCGATGAACAGTTCGGCACCGACCTTAAGGGCATTAATCTTGAGGTGCGGGGTGGTGAAATCATGGGTGTTGCCGGGGTTGCCGGCAACGGCCAGAACGAACTGTTCCGTGCCCTTGCCGGGGAAACCGAACAGCAAGCGGCACCCGATAGCATCAAGATTGATGGCAAGTCGGTTGCGCATTTCGGGCCGCGCCGCCGTCGTCGACTGGGCGCGACGTTCGTGCCCGAAGAACGCAACGGTCATGGTGCCGTGCCCGACATGAGCCTGTCGGAAAACGGGTTTTTGACCGCATTCCGGCGCATGGCGCTTTCGGCACGTGGCCTGATCCGCGAAGTTCCGACCAAGTCATTTGCCGATAACATCATCAAGACTTTTGATGTGCGTACCACCGGTTCGGGGGCCGAGGCCGGATCGCTTTCGGGTGGCAACCTTCAGAAATTTATCGTCGGGCGCGAGATTTTGCAGGACCCGGGTGTTCTGGTGATTTCCCAGCCGACCTGGGGTGTCGATGCCGGGGCGGCCAGTGCCATTCATCAGGCATTGCTCGATTTGGCAGCCAAGGGCACGGCGGTTTTGGTAATTTCACAGGATCTGGACGAGATTTATGCCATTTGTGACTCGGTGGTAGTGATGGCGGAGGGCAAAATGTCCAAACCGCGTCCGATGGCCGATGTCAGCATCGAGGAAATTGGTCTGTTGATGGGGGGCCTTCATGACCTTGAAGGCAACGCGACCCCTGCGAACGACATGGAAGTTGAAGGAGGTCGCGTTGGTCAGGCTTGAACCCCGTCGCCAGCATTCACAGGCGATGGTTTATTTGTCGCCGGTTCTGGCAATCCTTATGACGCTTGTCGTCGGCGGGATCATCTTTGCCTTTATGGGCAAGAACCCGTTTGACGCGCTTTATACGTTCTTCATTCTGCCGATCAATAACAGCTATGGCATCTCCGAGCTGTTCGTGAAGGCAACCCCGCTTGTCATCATTGCGGTCGGTCTTGCCATGGGATTCCGGGCCAATGTCTGGAACATCGGGGCCGAAGGCCAATTGACCATGGGGGCGATTTTCGGCGGGGGTCTGGCACTTTATTTCCATGATAGCGAAAGCGTGCTTTTGCTGCCAGCCATGTTTGTGCTGGGCGCGCTGGGCGGTGCGTTTTGGGGGGCGATCCCGGCATTGCTGCGCACCCGTTTTAACGCCAACGAAATTCTGACCAGCCTGATGCTGACCTATGTCGCGACGCTGTTCTTAAGCTTCCTTGTCCATGGTCCGTGGCGTAACCCGGAAGGGTTCAACTTCCCGGAATCACGTCCGTTCCCGGATGCCGGTTTGCTTCCGATCATCTTTGAAGGATCGCGTGTTCATCTTGGTACGGCCGTTGCCGTGTTCGTCGTGATTGCCGGTTGGTTGTTGCTGTCAAAATCCGTGATCGGTTTCCAGTTGCGTGTTGTCGGCAAGGCGCCGCAGGCCGCCCGCCATGTCGGGTTCCGCCAGAAGCGTATGGTCTGGTTTACCCTTCTTCTGGGTGGTGCGCTGGCCGGTTTGGCCGGTTTGTTTGAGGTGTCAGGCCCCATCGGGCAGCTTCAGCCATCGATCTCGCCGGGTTATGGCTTTACCGCGATTATCGTGGCGTTCCTTGGCCGGTTGCATCCGGTGGGCATTTTGTTTGGCGGTTTGATCATGGCGCTGACCTATTTGGGGGGCGAACTGGCACAGATTACACTCGGCCTGCCCAATGCTGTGACTGGTCTTTTTCAGGGGATCTTGCTGTTCTTCCTGCTGGCCAGTGATGTTTTGACCAAATACCGCATTCGTTTCGGCTCCATCGCGGCAAAAGGGAGAACCGCATAATGGAATGGATTGTTCCCTTTATCCTGACCGTGATCACCGCCTCGACCCCGCTTTTGCTGGCGGCATCGGGTGAGCTGATTACCGAGAAATCCGGTGTGCTTAACCTTGGTGTTGAAGGCATGATGCTGGTCGGCGCGATTGCCGGTTTTGCAGTGACGGCATCAAGCGGATCAGCATCTCTTGGCATTCTGGCTGCTGTTGTGGCGGGCACATTGATGTCGCTGATCTTTGCATTTTTGACCCTGACCCTGATGGCCAATCAGGTGGCGACGGGTCTTGCGCTGACGATCTTCGGGGTTGGCTTCTCGGCCCTTGTCGGATCGGGGTTTGTTGGCTTTGCGATTGATCCGCTGCCAGCCCTTTCGATCCCGGGCATCAGTGCCATTCCGATCATCGGCCCGATCCTGTTTGGGCAGGATTTTCTGGTTTATCTGTCAATCGCGGTTGTGATTGGCATCGCGTGGTTCCTGTCCAAATCGCGTGCGGGCCTCATTCTTAAGGCGGTTGGGGATTCCCATCATTCGGCGCATGCGATTGGCTATTCGGTGATCAAGATCCGCTATCTGGCCACCATGTTTGGCGGGGCGATGGCGGGCCTTGGTGGCGCGTATCTGTCGCTTTCATACACGCCGATGTGGGCAGAAAATATGACGGCTGGGCGTGGCTGGATCGCGCTGGCGCTGGTGGTGTTTGCCACGTGGCGTCCGGGGCGTCTGGTTGCCGGGGCCTATATGTTTGGCCTGATTTCTGTGATGCAGTTGCATGCGCAGGGGGCTGGCATTCATGTGCCCAGCCAGTTCATGTCGATGTTGCCGTATCTGGCGACTGTGATCGTGCTGGTGATTATTTCAAGCGATCGCGCGAAAATCAGACTGAATGCGCCGGCCTGTATTGGTCAGGCGTTCAGGGCCGCTCAATAGAGTTTCTGCGGCCTTAACTGCGGAACCGAAACACGTCAAATGATGTTTCGGCCCGACGACGGGAGGAAGACTGTGCTTGCCAAACCTCACACAAGCCGGGCACGGGTTGGCCGGTTTGTCTGAGATTTGGTTTGTGCAGGAACGTGTCATTGATTGCGATCAGGAAGTCAGTATAAGTCCTGATTGAGTGTCTAACAGGGAGACTGAAACTATGAATGCAAGCCTCGTGAAGCGCACACTTGCCGCCGTTGCGGCTGTTGGTGCCCTCGCAACCGGCATGGGTGCAGCCCAGGCCGAAGACGTTAAGGCCGGTTTTATCTATGTCGGCCCGATTGGTGACCATGGCTGGTCTTACCGTCATGACATTGGCCGTCAGGCCATCGAAGCAGAACTCGGCGATGCCGCATCGACCAGCTATGTCGAAAGCGTGCCGGAAGGTGCCGATGCTGAACGCGTGATCCGTCAGATGGCCCAGACCGGCCACAACCTGATCTTCACCACCTCGTTCGGTTTTATGAACCCGACCGAAAAAGTTGCCAAGCAGTTCCCGAACGTGAAGTTCGAACATGCAACCGGTTACAAGCGTGCTGACAACCTGTCGACCTATGCCGCACGTTTCTATGAAGGCCGTTATGTTGCTGGTGTGATCGCCGGTAAAATGACCAAGTCGAACATCGTTGGTTATGTCGGCTCCTTCCCGATCCCGGAAGTTGTCCGTGGTATCAACTCCTTCATGATGGGTGCTTGGTCGGTTAACCCGGACGTGCAGGTCAAAATCGTTTGGGCCAACACCTGGTATGATCCGGGCAAGGAAGGCGATGCTGCCAAGGCCCTGATTGACCAGGGTGCAGACATCATGGTTCAGCACACCGACAGCCCGGCACCGCTTCAGGTTGCTGAAAACCGTGGCGTTCTTGGTTTCGGTCAGGCGTCTGACATGATCAAGTTCGCACCGAAGGCACAGCTGACCGCGATCGTTGATAACTGGGACAGCTACTATGTTGCCCGCGCCAAGGCCGTTGCCGATGGCACATGGGAGTCCATGGACACTTGGGGTGGTATCGATTCCGGTATGGTCGACATGGCACCTTACACCAACATGCCTGACGACGTGAAAGCGCTGGCAGAAGAAACCGAAGCAAAAATCGCATCGGGTGAATTCCACCCGTTCACCGGCCCGATCTATGACCAGGCTGGCGAACTGCGCGTTGCAGAAGGCGAAGTTGCGGATGATGGCATGCTGCTTGGCATGGACTGGTACATCCAGGGCATCGACGCAGAACTGCCGAAATAAGTCGGATTTCCGATCCGTGCGAATCGGTTAAATGACGAAGCCCCGTGCATTAGCTTGCGCGGGGCTTTTCTTATGACGGTTTGTCAGGTCGGCTTCTTTGGATTGGGCCGGGTTGGTTCGTCTGACTTTTCATAGGCGATCATTTCGGTTTTTGGGTGCCGCAGGGCATAGAGTGCTGCGCGCCAGCCATACAGCTTGACCTTGTGTTCGCGGGTTTTACCGGCCCACTTGTCGCGGAACCGTTCCATATCTTCGCGGCGATTGAAATAGATCACCATATCGACAATCGGGGCATTCTGACCGCCACGCGGGAGTTCGATATTCCGAATGCCCATCGTCCAGTTCTTGCTCATGACATTGATGTCGAGCCAGTCCAGCACAGCTTGGGCGGAATGTTTCTCGTGAATAACGACACGATATGGAAAATTCCGAAGATCTTTCGACATCGGTGTGTCCCTGACGGTTCCCGTTTGCAGCGATGATACATGAAATCGTTACAAAGTTGCTTAATTCATGAACTGACTGACAGCAGGTTGTCGATCGGCGTGATGAAGATGCCGTTCCACAAAGCCGGGCCCAGTTCAACGGGCGGGCCAGTTTCCTGCCAGATCATCAATGCGATTTTATCCCGTTTCGAGCATGTCACCCGGATTGCCAATACTGGAAATCCTTGGTTGGCGCAGAAAGAAAAATGGTGAGCGCAGGTTGAATATCTACTAATCGGATAATACTTTATCCAATAATAATTCCAGATTACTGTGTTAGTTATTGAGAATGAAACGTGTGGAAAAATAATATTTAGCTTCGCACGATCATTTTCACATGATAATTGAGTAATTCATCGTGCCCGCAGCCCGAAATTGCGAGCATGTTTGGAAATAAAAATAAAGTATCGGGGTCTTACAGGTGAGTGAAAAGCCTTCAGGCATTCAGCCTTCTGGGCGGGAACGTCATTTCAAACCGGAAGAATTGATCGTCAGCAAGACGGATCTCAAAGGGCATATTACCTACGCCAATGAGGTGTTTTTGCGCCTTTCTGATTATTCGGAAGGTGAGGTTTTGGGGAAGCCGCATGCGCTGATCCGACATCCGGATATGCCGCGCTGCGTTTTCAAGCTTTTGTGGGACCGGATATCATCCGGTCACGAGATTTTTGCCTATGTCGTGAATATGGCCAGCAATGGGGATCATTATTGGGTCTATGCCCATGTGACGCCGACCTTTGATGCCAGTCACAAGGTGATTGGATACCATTCCAACCGCCGGGTGCCCGATCCAAAGGTTCTGAGCGAAACGATCATTCCTCTCTATGCGGAACTCCGCAAGATCGAGGAAAGTCTGCCCAATCGCAAGGACGGCATGAATGCCGCATCCGAGGCCTTGTCACAGAAGCTTTCTGATATGGGCATGTCGTACGACGAGTTTATCCAAAGTCTCTAGGGGGATCCAAAGGCGGTTCCCGAAAATGCAAGGTTTGAGGTTCTAATGTCTCTGTTCGGTGGTTCAAAATCGGGTATCAAAAAGGCACTGGATGTGGTTCAGGCCGCAGCGGACGGTGATTACGAAGCCCGCATTACCAATGTCGACAGTCATCCCGACATGCGCGAACTGTTTATTGCGATCAACCGGCTGATTGACCGCAATGATGCGTTCCTGCGCGAAAGTGCGGCATCCATGGGGGCGGTTTCCGAAAACCGTTATTACCGGCGCATTGTCGAAACCGGGTTGGTCGGGGATTACCTTTCTTCGGCCCAGCGGATTAATGCTGCAAGTGCCTCCATCGAAAAGAAACTTTCCGGGTTTGCCGACATTCTTGATGAATTCAAAAGCGGTTCGTTTGCCGCGGTTGATGACATTGCCAATGCCGCATCTGCCCTTTCTGAGGCATCCGGGGACGCCAATTCTATCGCGCACGAAACCAGTTCACGTTCAACCAACGTTGCCGCCGCGGCCCGCCAGACGGCGGCCAATGTCAGCGAACTTTCGGCCGCATCCGAGGAGCTGAACGAGGCGATCCGCAATGTGTCCGAACAGGCACGTGAATCGGTTGAAATTGCCAACCGGGCCAACGGCCTTGCCCAGGAAACCGATGGTCGTATCGGACAGCTGGAAGCGGCTGCTGGCGAGATTGTCGAAGTGGTCAGCTTTATTCGCGACATCGCGGCTCAGACCAACTTGCTTGCGCTGAATGCGACGATCGAGGCTGCACGCGCCGGTGAAGCCGGCAAGGGCTTTGCCGTTGTTGCCAACGAGGTCAAGGGACTTGCCAATCAGACCAGCAAGGCGACCGAAAGCATCGAAGAAAAAGTTCAGGACATCCAGACCGCGATTGAACAGTCGGTTGGTTCTATCCGCGAAATCGCAGGCGTAATTGATGACCTTGCGGCGCGTTCGGACACGATTTCGGGCAATGTTGAAACCCAGGCCAGCCTGTCATCGAACATCACCCAGAATGTCGAACAGGCATCGGGCGGCGCACAGGAAGTGACCGACAACATCACCGTGGTTTCCGACATGGCCGGACGCACCGGGGAAGCTGCCGATACCACGCGTGACATGGCCGGACGACTGGCCGATCAGTCCGAAAACCTGCGCAATCAGTTGGGCGGGTTCCTCGATACCATCGAAAAATTGCTGTATACCGCCAAGAAATAGCCGCTTTCTGCGTGCAACACGTAGCATCGGGCGTCATTATGATGTTCGATCGTTTTTAGTCAGGAGAAGCGGTGCCATGCGGGTTTTCTTCAATTCGCGTCACGATGCCCATGATGGGGCCGGCGAAATGCATCATGGGCGCATGGTGCCATGTTTCGAAAATGCCCGGCGTATCCCGATCATCCGCGATGCAGTGGCGCACGCGATCAAGGCGCAGCTGTTCGACCCCAAGGATTTCGGCATGGACCCGATCCGTGCGATCCACGATCCCGATTATATCGATTTCCTTGAAACCGCATGGGATAGCTGGACCAAGGCTGGCAACAAGGGTGATGCGTTTCCCTACGTCTGGCCCAGTGCCGGTTTTTCCGGCGGCAAGCCCGAACATATCAGTGCGCGTCTTGGTCAATATGCCATTTCATCGGACACACCGATTACGCAAGGGACCTGGAAGGCAGCCTATTGGGGGGCGCAGACTGTGGTTTCCGCCGCCGAGGCCGCCTGGAGCGATAATGAGTCTTCATTCGCGCTGACGCGTCCACCGGGGCATCATGCCCATGCCAACCGATATGGTGGATATTGCTTTCTGAATAATGCCGCCATCGCCGCTCAGCACATGATTTCCAAAGGTGCGAAAAAGGTCGCCATCCTTGATATTGATTACCATCACGGCAATGGTGCGCAGGATATTTTCTATGAGCGTGGCGATGTCCTGACGATTTCGATCCATGCTGACCCGACCCATCAGTTCCCGTTTTTCATGGGGTATGCCAATGAAACCGGCCGCAATGACGGGCAGGGGGCGAACCTCAATATCCCGTTGCCCGGTGGCAGTGATTTCGGGGCCTGGGGGCAGGGGTTTGCCAAGGCCATGCAGAAACTTCTGACCTGGCAGGCTGACGCGCTGGTGGTGGCCCTTGGTGTGGATGCCCATGAGGCAGAGCCGATCTGCGATTTCAAGCTCCAGACCGATGATTTCAACCGTATCGGTCAGATGATTGGTCGGATGGGCCTTAAAACCATGTTCACCATGGAAGGCGGTTATGCGCATGACGTCATCGGGCACAATGTGGCCGCGGTTCTGAAAGGCTATCTGGAACAGGCGAAAAGCTGATCAACAGGATGCTTTAAAACAAAACGCCCCGTGCAGATTGCCGGGGCGTTTTGTCTTGGAAATTAGCGCTCCCACGGCGGGATGCTGCCAAACTCCGCAACCAGAAAATCAACAAAGGCACGTACACGGGTCGGCAGATAGCGGTTTTCCGGATAGAGCGTATAGACCGCATGCGAGGGCGGTTGATGGTCGGGCAGGACGACCTTGAGCGTGCCATCGCGCAGATGTTCGCCGACTTCCCAGTTTGATTTCAGCGCAATGCCATGGCCTGCAAGGCACCAGCTTGTCAGGACTTCGCTGTTGTCGGAATCCATCGAGCCTGAAACCGCCAGGGTTGTTGGTGCCGCGTCATCTGGCCCGGTCATGGTCCATTGATATTGCTGGGAACCGGGGAAGCGCAGCAGCAGGCAGTTGTGGTTTAAAAGGTCGGCTGGCACTTTGGGCGTGCCGTGTTTTTCCAGATAGTCCGGACTTGCGACCAGCATGCGTTTGTTTGCGGCCAGCTTGCGCACAATCAACGAGCTTTCCTTAAGCTCGGCAATGCGGATGGCAAGATCGACCTTGTCTTGCAAAAGGTCAAACAAACGATCCGACAGATGCAGCCGGACTTGCACATCGGGGTTCTGTTCGACGAATTTCGGAATGATCGGGGCGACATATTTATTGCCAAACGCCACCGGGCAGGTCAGCGTGACCGGACCACGTGTGGTGTTTTTCTGATTGGCAATCGCGTTTTCGGCTTCCTGCATTTCCGATAAGATGCGCAGGCAATGGCGATAATAGACGTCACCTTCGGTGGTCAGGTTCACCCGGCGTGTGGTGCGGTTTAACAGGCGCACACCCAACCGTTCCTCAAGGCGTGCGATCCGGTTTGACACCACAGCTGCGGAATGGCGCAGCTCGCGCCCGGCGGCAGACAGGTTGCCAAGTTCGGCAACGCGGACAAAAATCTGGATGTCCTCAAAGTCGGACATGGCGCGGGAAGCTCCTGAACTAACGTGATTGCTGGCGTTTATTGTTGTTTGATATTCAATTTAACGGTGCCCACTGTGCCATTTTAAAGAATAACTTGAAAGTCATTTCGATTATGTTCAGCCCCTTAATAATAGAGGCAGCAGGGGCGGTATGTTAGGAGAAGGTAAGAGATTGACTGGCATGATTCCGGAATGGCACAGCACGACCCGCGCTGTCCGGAGATCAGCAAGGAGGGGCCGCCACCGCGCAGGACGCCGCGCAGGGGCGAGACGGAGGTTGCAAGCACCGTGGATATTCTGTTTCAGGACTGGATCAACCTGATCCTGCGCTGGGCGCACTTGATTACGGGCATCGCCTGGATCGGGTCATCGTTCTATTTTGTCTGGCTGGATTTGTCCCTGCGCAAGCGTCCGGGCATGGATGAGGGTGTTTATGGCGAAGCATGGATGGTCCATGGCGGGGGCTTTTACCACGTCAATAAATGGATGGTCGCACCCAGCAGCATGCCGCCCGAACTGCATTGGTTCAAATACGAGGCCTATTTCACCTGGATTACCGGCTTTGCGCTTTTGGTCACCATGTATTACTGGAGTGCCGAAAGTTATCTGATTGATCCAAGCATTCTGGCGCTGACCAAGACGGATGCGATCCTGATTGGTCTTGGTAGCCTGTTTGCCGGATGGGTCATCTATGACATCATTTGCAAAAGCCCGATTGGCAACAGTACCGGCAAGCTTGCCGTGGCCTTGTTTATCCTGATCATGGCGGCAAGCTATCTGTTTACCCATGTCTTTAGCGGACGTGGGGCGTTTATCCATGTCGGGGCGATGATCGGCACGATCATGGCGGCCAATGTGTTTCGCATCATCATCCCCAATCAGAAAAAAGTCGTCGCCAGCCTGATGGCGGGGGAAACGCCTGATCCTGCGTTGGGGCTGCAGGCCAAACAGCGATCAACCCATAACAATTATCTGACTCTGCCCGTGCTGCTGATGATGATCAGCAATCATTATTCGATGCTGTTTTCCCACGATCAGTCCTGGCTGATTGTCGGGCTGATCCTGATCATCGGCGGATTGGTACGTCATTTCTTCAATACCCATAATGCCGGCGGTAAGGGTAAGGCCATTGCCTGGCAGCTTCCGGCTGCGGCGGTGGGCATGGCGGTGCTGGCGATGTTTGCATCCTATGATCCGAATGCGGTTGAGCTGGCCGAAGAAGATGTCATCACAGCCGATCATGCGTTGGCGATTGTGCAGACCCGTTGTGCGACCTGTCATTCCGTCAACCCGAGTGACGAGGGTTTTGATGAAGCCCCGGCAGGTGTGATGTTTGATGATCTTGCCCAGATCGAAGCCAATGCGCAGCGTGTGCTGGCCCAGTCGGTGATTGGGCGCGCCATGCCACTTGGCAACCTGACAGAAATGACCGACGAAGAGCGCGCCCAGCTTGGTCAATGGATCCGGGCGGGCATGCCGGAATAAGCAAGTTTCGCAGACAAAAATTGGAAGGGCGGCCGCATGATGCGACCGCCCTTTTGCGTTGACGGTGTGTCTTGTGATCGGTGGGTATGGGGGATCACTTTCCCGGTCTTAGACGTCAGCGCGATAGTTGATCGGAACCCAGTCATACATGGTGGCATCTTCGCGCACATGGCCAAACCCCGGGAAGGCAACATGGCAGCCCGCCACCAGATATTTTTCTTTAACCGCCTCGGCAAAGGCAGCTTCGCGTGACTTGATGGCCATATCGGTATCGCCATCAAAGGCAATGGCAACATCCGGCTCGTCAAACTGCACGACATCGCCATGGGTGATGTCGCCCCAGTAAACGAATTTTTCGCCGTTGCTTTCGACCCAAAGCGCGCTGTGACCCGGCGTATGGCCGGGGCGGAAGGTGGTGTTGACTTTACCCGGAATGGCCGGAGCATCCGGGGCATAGGTTTCAAGGGTGTTGCTGTCGATATATGGTTTGAGCGAGGCGACCGCCTGATCAAAGAACCCTTTGGCGTCTTCTGGTGCGTTGGCCTTGTTTTCCGCACTGAGCCAGAAGTCTTTGTCGGCTTCGGGCACATGGACGGTGGCATTGGGGAAGACCTTGTTGCCGGTCAGTGTCAGGCCGCCGGTATGATCCGGGTGAATATGCGTGACCACGACATCATCAATCTGATCGGGGTGATAGCCAGATGCGATGATGTTGGCGGGCAGTTTGCCAAGGGATGGCCCCATCAGATCGCTTGTCCCGGCATCAAGCAGGACAAGACGATCCCCAAAGTTCAGCAAATAGGCATTCACCGACAAATAGGTCGGCGTGCCCTGAAACGCGTTGGCCAGTGCAAGGCGGGCCTGTTCGGGGGTGATGTTGACGTAAAGATCGGCAATCGGAAACTGACCGGTGCCGTCTGAAAGGGCGGTGACTTCAATATCGCCGACCATCAGGCGGTAATAGCCCGGTGCCTGCGTGCCCGCGAATGGTGCTTTGGCCTTCGCATCAAGCGGGACAAATACAGTGCTGCCAAGCGCGCCAACAGCACCGGCGGCCAGTGTGGATTTCAGCAAATCACGACGTGATATCATTTTCTTTTCCCTCAAATCATGCCGGTGGGGAACCGGCGGGTTGTAACCTGATGGGGAAAGGTTATAGTGCGATCAGTCAGTAATCAAATCGATGCCAATCATGGATAATATTGATCATTTCAATTTACGGTCTTTTGATCTCAACCTCATGATTGCGTTTGACGCCATGATGCAGGAAATGAGCGTCACCAAAGCGGCAGAGAAACTGCGCATTGGTCAATCCGCCATGAGCCACAATTTATCCACGCTTCGAATGTTGCTGGCCGATGAGTTGTTTGTCCGTGTTGGTCAGAAAATGCAGGCAACCGCGAAGGCCCGCGCTCTTGCCGGGCCGGTGCGCGCAGCCTTGTCACAGGCGCAGAACGCCCTGCAGGCAACAGACAGTTTCGACCCGGCAACGGCCGGCCGGGTGTTTCGCGTTGGCGTAACGGGTGAAATGGAAATGATCCTGTTGCCTGCCCTGTTAAGCCATGTACAGAAACATGCACCGGGTCTGAGGTTGCTGAGCCGTCAGGTCACGGCCGAAACCGTCGATGCGATGATTGCAGGTGGTGAGATCGATTTGGCCATTGGGTGCAAAAGCCAGGCGCAATCGGGGGCATTCAGTGAAATTCTGTTTCATTCAGAGGTTGCCTGTTGCTTTAACCCCGATCTGGTCGGGATGACCGGGCCGCTATCACGCAAGCAGTATCTGGGATCACGTCATGCGGTGCTGTCGCAGACGGAAAATGTTGCGGGGTGTGTTGGTGTTGCCCTGCAGGCGGTCGGGGTTGAGCTTGATGTGGTTATGGCTGCCCCGGATTTCATGCCGCTTCTGGCGGCCGCACGGAACGCGCCGGTGATCGCAACGGTGCCGTGCCGGATTGCATCGCAATATGCCCCGTTGTTCGGGCTGTCCTGTTGCCCGATGCCGATCCATATCGATTTTCCCCCGGTGACAATGAACTGGGCGGTTTGGTCGGACAAGGATGCGGGACTGGTCTGGCTGCGCGACCAAATTCGGGCCGTAATCGGATTGATTGACCCGACGCACAATGTTGCGGCGGCCCAATAGGCTGTTCAAGTTTGGCGCTGGCCCAGCAAGTAACGCCCCGCCGGTAAACCGACGGGGCGGGAAGCCAGCCAGCACAAGGTCGATTGTGGTGCAATAACCGCAATGAAGGCAAAACTTCCAACCTTCACATAGGCGGGTAAAACTGTGGCGTCAATGTGATTAAAAAATGGTCACAATTATATCTGTGACTGAAAAATAACCATGTAAAAATGCCCTGACGCAAATATTATCCAATAATTGTCTGTGAAATAGTCGCTTATTGCGTGAGAATCCCACGATTCTTGATTTTATTCGATCAGTCCAAGATTCTGGCACGGTTTTAGCAAGTAACACTGCGGTGCAATAAAAACGCAGTGGAGGCTATAAATGAACAAGAAGCTTCAAGCGCTTGTCGGCGCTGGGGCCTTGGCAGTGTCAGCGATGGCAATGTCAGCCGCACAAGCAGCAGAAACCATCAAGGTTGGTGTGCTGCACTCTCTTTCCGGGACGATGGCGATTTCGGAAACCACGCTGAAGGACACCGTCCTGATGCTGGTCGATGATCTGAATAAAAACGGTGGTCTGCTTGGCAAGGAAGTCGAGGCAGTTGTCGTTGACCCGGCATCTGACTGGCCGCTTTTTGCTGAAAAAGCCCGTGAGCTGATCGAACAGGAACAGGTTGATGTTGTGTTCGGGTGCTGGACCTCGGTTTCGCGCAAATCGGTTCTGCCGGTCTTTGAAGAACTGAACAGCATGCTGTTCTATCCGGTTCAGTACGAAGGTGAGGAAAGCTCGCGCAACGTGTTCTATACCGGTGCAGCGCCGAACCAGCAGGCGATCCCGGCTGTTGATTACCTGATGAGCGAAGATGGGGGTGCGGCAGAACGTATCGTTCTTTTGGGAACCGACTATGTTTATCCGCGTACGACCAACAAAATCCTGCGTTCCTATCTGAACGGCAAGGGTATCTCCGATGAAGACATCATGGAGAACTATACCCCGTTCGGTCATTCTGACTGGCAGTCGATCGTTGCAGACGTGAAAGCGTTTGCATCGGCGGGTAAAAACACCGCCGTTGTTTCGACCATTAACGGTGACGCGAACGTTCCGTTCTACAAGGAACTGGCAAACCAGGGCATCAAGGCCGAAGACATTCCGGTTGTTGCTTTCTCGGTTGGTGAAGAAGAGCTGGCCGGTATCGACACCGCGCCGCTGGTTGGTCACCTTGCGGCCTGGAACTACTTCCAGTCGGTTGAATCTGACGCCAACTCTGCCTTCATCGAAAAATGGCATGCCTTTATCGGCGATGAGTCGCGTGTCACCAACGATCCGATGGAAGCAACCTATATCGGCTTCAACATGTGGAAACAGGCTGTCGAGCAGGCTGGTACCACCGATGTTGATGCGGTGCGTCAGGCAATGTATGGCCAGGAAGTACCGAACCTGACCGGCGGTACCGCTGTGATGAACACCAACCACCATCTGTCCAAGCCGGTTCTGATCGGCGAAGTTCAGGATGATGGCCAGTTTGACATCGTTTGGGAAACCGAAGGCACCGTCGTTGGCGATGCATGGTCGGACTTCCTGCCGGAAAGCGCAAAGCTGACCGCCGACTGGACCTATCCGTGGGTCTGCGGCAACTGTGAAAAACCGATGTACTAATTGGTTTCGGATGGGCCGGTCGTGGCAACGCGACCGGCCTGTTCATTTTCAACGCAACCGGCGTCCGTCTGCTGTCCGCGTTTTCATTATCCAATTTTCCATATTGAATTCAAAGGTTTGGTGATCATGCGCAATGACATGTTTTCAGTGCTGCGCCGTTCTCCGTTCTCATTGGCCAAAACGCGTGCCATAGCCCCTCGACTGGGTGCCTTGATTGCGTGTCTGGCCCTTCTTGTGATCGCAACACCCAATAGCGCACAGGCATTCAGCGACGAAGAACTGCGAAACATCGCCGAACAGTTAAATGATAAAAGTGCGACCAAGAAGGTTGCTGTGATCGAGGAAATGGCGGCGGACGGTGATCCGCGTGTCGCCCCGATCCTCAAGGCCATGCTTGATGGTGACCTTTATGTTCGCGACAGCGACGAGCATGTCGTCATCGCCACTAAAAAGGGCAAGGTCTTTACCCATATCGACATCGTCAGCGGCGAAGAAGTCGGTGAAAGTTCATCCAAGGAACTCTCCAAGATCAAGATCAACAACCGCCTGCGGGGTGCGCTCCGCGATGCGTTGGCGACTTTAAACCTGTTCAGCCCGGATCTCAATATCCGAAGTGCTGCGGTCGAGCAGATCATGGATGCCCGCGATCCGGCGATGTTGCCATTGCTTCTGCGTGCGATTGACCGCGAAGAGGATGAAACGCTTCTGGCACGCATGGAACTGGCGCAGGCCACTATGGCACTCGCTGCCGGTGAAACCACCGAAGAACGCCTGAGCGCGATTGATGTTCTGGCAAGTGAAACCACGCCGCAAATCCGTGCGGTGCTGTCGCAATTTGTCGCCAGTGCGGAGGCAGAAGGTTACGAGCCCGAAGTGGTTGCCGCTGCCAAGGATGCGCTTGAATCTGTCGAAGGTCGCCTGTCGACCTGGCAGACGATCGGGGATGTCTATCGCGGTATCAGTCTGGGGTCGGTTTTGTTACTGGCGGCGGTTGGTCTTGCCATCACCTTTGGTGTGATGGGCGTGATCAATATGGCGCATGGCGAAATGATCATGATCGGAGCCTATACCACCTTTATGGTGCAGCAGGCGCTGGGATCCATTCTGCCATCCGGGTCGGCATGGTCATTGGTGATTTCAGTGCCAGCCGCCTTTCTGGTCGCGGGGGCGGTCGGGGTTGTGATCGAACGATCCGTGATCCGTTTCCTCTATGGTCGGCCGCTTGAAACCTTGCTGGCAACGTGGGGTGTCAGCCTTGTCTTGCAGCAGGCGATCCGCACGATTTTCGGCGCCACCAACCAGCAGGTCACTGCACCTGATTTCATGAGTGGTGCGATTGAATTTTCGACCGGTCTGGTGCTGACCTATAACCGGCTGTGGATCATTTTGTTTAGCATCATCGTGGTCGCCGGTATTGCCGCCGTGCTGCGCTATACCGCGTTCGGTTTGCAGATGCGGGCCGTTACCCAGAACCGGCGCATGGCCGGATCGGTTGGTATTCGTACCGGTTATGTCGATGCGCTGACCTTTGGTTTGGGGTCGGGGATTGCAGGCATCGCCGGTGTCGCGCTCAGCCAGATTTCAAACGTCAGCCCGAACCTTGGTCAGACTTACATTATCGACAGTTTCATGGTTGTCGTGTTTGGCGGGGTCGGGAACCTTTGGGGCACGGTTTTGGGGGCGTTCAGCCTTGGCATTGTGAACAAGTTCCTTGAGCCGATGGCAGGTGCCGTTCTGGCCAAGATATTTGTCCTGATTGCGCTGATCCTGTTTATCCAGAAACGACCCAAGGGGCTGTTTGCCCTTAAGGGTCGCGCGGTGGAGGCCTGATCCATGACCGATTATCGTCAAAAGTATCAAATGACACCGGTGATTGGCTGGCTGTTGAAAGACCGCGGCGGGATGATCCTTTTGGGTATTCTGATTGCGGCCGCCATTCTGGTGCCAGCAAGTAACCTTTTGTTGCCCGAAAGCTCCGCCTTCCATGTGCCGACCTGGATGGTCAGTCTGCTGGGCAAGTATCTGTGCTATGCGCTGCTGGCACTCAGTGTTGATCTGATCTGGGGGTTTTGCGGGATTTTGTCACTGGGTCACGGGGCGTTCTTTGCGCTCGGCGGTTATGCCATGGGCATGTATCTGATGCGTCAGATCGGCGATCGTGGCGTATATGGTGATCCGATCCTGCCGGATTTCATGGTCTTCCTGAACTGGCAGGAATTGCCATGGTACTGGTATGGCTTTGATATGTTCTGGTTTGCCATCGTCATGGCGATGTTTGTGCCGGGGCTTCTGGCGTTCGTATTTGGTTTCCTGGCCTTCCGGTCGCGTGTGACGGGGGTGTATCTTTCGATCATTACGCAGGCCATGACCTATGCATTGCTGTTGGCATTTTTCCGCAACGATATGGGCTTTGGCGGCAATAACGGCCTGACGGACTTCAAGGATTTGCTGGGATATTCGTTGCAATCAGATGGCACCCGTGCCGGGTTGTTTGTCGCATCCTGTGTGTTCCTTGGTATTTGCTACATCGTGGCGCGCGGCATTACACAGTCACGCCTTGGCAAGGTTTTGATTGCCATCCGCGATGCCGAAAGCCGGGTGCGTTTCACCGGTTATCGCGTTGAATATTACAAGCTGTTTGTCTTTACCGTTTCAGCCGTGATGGCAGGTATTGCCGGCGCGCTTTATGTGCCGCAGGTCGGCATCATCAACCCGGGCGAGTTTGCCCCGGCCCTTTCGATTGAAATCGTTATCTGGGTCGCGGTTGGCGGGCGTGGCACGCTTTATGGGGCGGTGCTTGGCGCGTTTATCGTCAACTATGCCAAGACCTTCTTTACCGGGGCGATGCCGGACTTCTGGCTGTTCTTCCTGGGCGGGTTGTTCATTGCCGTCACCCTGTTCCTGCCAAAAGGTGTGATCGGGGCGATCCCGGCATTTGGATCGGCAGATCGGCAGTCATTGCTGACGACCTGGCGTAAACGACGCGCAAACCAAGGAGGCAAGGCATGAGCGAAGCAGCCATTCAAATGAATGCCTCGGATGAAGAGCAGATCAAATCTGCCAAGTCGGAAACCATCCTGTATGTCGACGGCGTATCGGTGACCTTTGACGGGTTCCGCGCACTTAACAACCTGTCCTTCTATGTCGAGCCGGGCGAACTGCGCGCCATTATCGGCCCGAACGGGGCGGGTAAAACCACGATGATGGATATCATCACCGGTAAAACCCGGCCCGATACCGGCGACGTCCTGTTTAAGAGCGAGATCGATCTGACCAAGATGGACGAGGCCGAGATTGCCAATCTGGGCATCGGGCGCAAGTTCCAGAAACCGACCGTGTTTGAAAGCCACACGGTTTTTGACAACCTGCTTTTGGCCTGTTCGGGCGGGCGTGGGGTGTTTCAGGCGCTGTTCCATCGGTTAAGTGACGCGGAAAAGATCAAGATCGAAAAGACGCTGGTGACCATCATGCTCGAAGACAAGCGTGATGAAATGGCCGCCAATCTTTCGCACGGGCAGAAGCAATGGCTGGAAATCGGCATGCTGTTGATGCAGGAACCCGAACTTCTTCTGGTTGATGAGCCGGTTGCCGGGATGACCGATTCCGAGACCGAGGAAACGGCGAAACTTTTACGATCCATTGCCAGGGAGTACTCGGTCGTCGTTGTAGAGCATGACATGGAATTCGTCCGTGACCTTGATTGCAAGGTGACCGTGCTTCACGAAGGTTCGGTTCTGGCCGAAGGTCGCCTGGATCATGTGCAGAAAGACCCGCGGGTCATTGAAGTTTATCTGGGGCGCTAGGAGGATTTAACATGCTTGATGTCAGCAATATTGATCTGTTCTACGGCGCGTCCCATGCGTTGCGCAAGGTGTCGCTGAATGCCGAAACCGGCAAGGTGACGGCGGTTCTGGGGCGTAACGGGGTTGGCAAAACATCGCTGATGCGCGCGGTAGTTGGCCAGCACCCGATAACTGAGGGCAACATCAAATGGGAAGGCAAGGATATCTCGCGCGATCCGTCTTATCGGCGCTCGGCCAATGGCATCGCGATTGTCCCGCAGGGGCGCGAGATTTTCCCGCTTCTGACCGTCAAGGAAAACCTTGAAACCGGCTTTGCCGCACTCCCGCGTGCGATGCGCCATATCCCTGACGAGATTTTTGAACTGTTCCCGGTGCTGCGTGACATGCTGGGGCGTCGCGGCGGGGACCTTTCAGGTGGGCAGCAACAGCAGTTGGCCATTGGCCGGGCGCTTGTGACCCGTCCGCGCTTGCTGGTGCTTGATGAGCCAACCGAGGGCATTCAGCCGTCGATCATCAAGGACATTCAGCGTGTCATCAAGCAGCTCGCTGATCGCGGTGACATGGCGATCCTGCTGGTGGAGCAGTATTTCGAATTCGCCCACGAGCTGGCCGACGAGATTGTCGTGCTGGAACGTGGCGAGGTTGTTCTTTCGGGCACCAAAGAGTCACTCGACCGCGAAAAAGTCCGCGCCTATCTGACTGTTTGATCAGCATTTGCCAAAAAAATGCGCAGTTGCTGCGCTGCCAACCGGGCCAAACACCGCCAAATTCACTGTGTTCGCGGTTGGCCCGCATCTTGCTGTGATCACCGATGGAATTACCGCAAAACGGTATCGGGTCCCTTTAAAAGGGCCGTATTGATCAGGTGACTTTGTGCAGCTTCGCAAACTTGAACCGACAACATCCGCAAATCCGAATGCGGAGATGGAAACGCCAGCAACGCCTGCCCGCATCATCACAGATGGCCGGGCCGAGGTGACGTTCCGTCAGGGCAAAGGTGCGGCCCATCAGGGTGGGCATGCAGCCCTTGATCATCTTTATTACCGTGACCCGATGAAGATCCTTTTCCCGCGTCCAATGGCCGGGGATTTGGCGACCGCCGTTTTGGTCACCACGTCGGGCGGCATGGTGGGCGGTGACAAGCTGGCCTTTGCCGGCAAGGTCGACGCCGGCGCATCGGCGCTGTTTACCGCCCAGGCGGCGGAAAAGATTTACCGGTCGGTCGGACCGGATTGCGAAATGTCGGTTGATCTCGATGTCGCCGATGGCGGCTGGCTGGAATGGTTGCCCCATGAAAGCATTCTGTTTGATCAGGCGCGCCTGAAACGCAAAACCACCGTGCGGGCATCGGGCACCGGCATGGTCATGGCCGGCGAAATGATGGTGTTTGGCCGCCTTGCGCGCGGCGAGGTGTTTACCACGGGACTTGCGCGTGATGCGTGGGATGTTTCGATTGATGGTCGCCCGATCTGGCGCGATGCGCTGCATCTTGAAGGTGATGTGTTGCGCATTCTTGATCACGAAGCGGCCTTTGACGGGGCACGCGCCAATGCGACCGCCATTCTGGTCGGGCAGGGCGCGGAAGAAAATCTTGAGGCAGCACGTGACTGTCTGACACAGGCAACAGACGGGTTGGAGGCGCAAGATGTTCTGTGTGCCGCGACCGCCATGAAGGGAATTGTGATTGCGCGTTTCATGGCGCGCGATCCGATGAAATTGCGCCGGGTGTACGGTGCTTGGTGGAAGACATTCCGCCATCAAACAAGGGGGCTTCCCGCACGCTTGCCGCGTTTGTGGGAGATTTAATCGATGGATCCAAGGAGTAGGCAGGCATGAATCTGACGCCACGCGAAAAGGACAAGCTGCTGGTTTCGGTCGCCGCCATGGTGGCGCGCAATCGCCTTGAGAGGGGGGTGAAGCTGAACCACCCCGAAGCGATCGCGATCATCACCGACTATGTCGTTGAAGGCGCGCGCGATGGGCGATCCGTTGCCGATCTGATGCGCGACGGGGCGAGTGTGATCACGCGCGATCAGGTGATGGATGGCATTGCCGAAATGATCCACGAAATTCAGGTCGAAGCAACTTTCCCGGACGGGACGAAGCTTGTGACCGTTCATGAACCCATTCGCTAAGGAGACAGGCCATGATTCCAGGTGAAATCATTACCAAGGAAGGCAGCCTCATCCTCAATGAGGGGCGTGAAACCAAAACCATCACCGTGGCCAATACCGGGGACCGCCCGGTGCAGGTGGGCTCGCACTATCACTTCTATGAAACCAATCCGGGTCTTGATTTTGACCGCGAAGCCGCACGGGGTTTTCGCCTTGATATCCCGGCCGGTACGGCGGTGCGGTTCGAGCCGGGCCAGTCGCGTGAGGTCAATCTGGTGAAATATGCCGGAACCGGCACGGTCTATGGCTTTAACGCCAAAATCAACGGCAAGCTTTAAGCGGGGGGATGGAATAAATGGCTTACGAAATTGATCGTCCGTCCTATGCGGCCATGTTTGGTCCGACCGTCGGTGACAAGGTGCGGCTGGCGGACACCGATCTGATCATCGAGGTCGAAAAAGACTTCACCACGCTCGGCGAAGAAGTAAAATTCGGCGGTGGCAAGGTGGTCCGTGATGGCATGGGCCAGTCACAGGCAACGCGGGCCAATGGCGCGGTTGATACCGTGATCACCAATGCCCTGATCCTGGATTACACCGGCATCATCAAGGCCGATATCGGCATTCGTGATGGCCGCATTGCCGGGATCGGCAAGGCCGGGAACCCGGATGTGCAGCCCGGTGTTGATATCATCATTGGGCCGGGCACCGAAGTCATCGCCGGTGAAGGCAACATCATCACCGCCGGTGGCATTGATGCCCACATTCACTGGATCTGCCCGCAGCAGGTTGAAGACGCGCTTTATTCCGGCGTGACCAGCATGCTGGGCGGTGGGACCGGCCCGGCAGCGGGCACGAACGCCACCACCTGTACGCCGGGCCCGTGGCATATTGCCCGGATGCTGCAGGCGGCAGACGGCATTCCGATGAATATCGGCTTCTTTGGCAAGGGCAATGCGACCCTGCCGGGATCGCTGATCGAGCAGGTCAAGGCGGGTGCCTGTGGCCTGAAGCTTCATGAAGACTGGGGCACGACGCCAGCGGCGATTGATACCTGCCTGTCAGTTGCCGATGACCTTGATGTGCAGGTCATGATCCATACCGATACGCTCAATGAAAGCGGCTTTGTCGAACATACCCGTGCATCGTTCAAGGGACGCACCATTCACACCTTCCATACCGAAGGTGCCGGTGGTGGCCATGCGCCCGATATCATCAAGCTGTGCGGCGAAGCCAACGTTCTGCCAAGCTCGACCAATCCGACCCGTCCGTTTACGGTCAACACGATTGACGAGCATCTCGACATGTTGATGGTCTGCCATCACCTTGATCCGAAAATCCCCGAAGACGTCGCCTTTGCCGAAAGCCGTATCCGCCGTGAAACCATCGCGGCCGAGGATATCCTGCATGATCTTGGCGCGTTTTCGATCATCTCCTCAGACAGTCAGGCGATGGGCCGTGTCGGTGAAGTCATCACCCGCACCTGGCAGACCGCCGACAAGATGAAAAAGCAGCGCGGTGCGTTGCCCGAGGATTCAGGCAAGGGCAACGATAACTTCCGTGCCAAGCGTTATGTCGCGAAATACACCATCAACCCGGCGATTGCGCAGGGGATTGGGGCGCATGTTGGTTCCATCGAGGTGGGCAAGATCGCCGATCTTGTTGTCTGGAAGCCGATGTTCTTTGGCACCAAGCCCGACATGGTGATCAAGGCTGGCATGATTGCCGCAGCCGCGATGGGCGATCCGAACGCATCTATCCCGACGCCGCAACCGGTCCATTATCGTCCGATGTTTGGCGCGTATGGCAATGCGCTTGCGAAATCGAGCTTCTCGTTCGTATCGCAAGCGGGCATTGATGCGGGTATTGCCGCCGAATTCGGCCTGTCAAAGGAACTTCTGGCGGTGTCGAACACGCGTAATATTGGCAAGAAGGACATGAAGCTGAATGATGCGTTGCCGGTGATGGAAGTTGATCCGGAAACCTATCAGGTGACGGCAGATGGCGAACTGCTGACCTGTCAGCCGGTTGATGTTGTGCCGATGGCGCAGCGTTACTTCCTGTTCTGATTGATGGCAAGCAACACCATGCGTCACGCCATTGAACATATTCCGGTTGACCGTGCCGACACATCGGAAGTGCGCGGCACGGTGACCCTGGCCTTTTCCGACCGGCATCGCCGCCGCATTCGCCTGCATGATGATGCGGGCGAGCCGTTCCTGCTTGATCTGCCGCATGCGGTGCGTTTGGCGGATGGGGATCGGCTGCGCCTTGCTGATGGCGGGGTGATTGTCGTCCGCGCAGCCGATGAGCCGGTTCTGACCATCACGGCGGCTGGTCCGATAGCGACCGCCAAACTGGCCTGGCATATTGGCAACCGGCACACCCCGGTTCAGGTTTTGAATGACGGACGTCTGCGCATCATTGATGACCACGTAATGCGCGACATGATCATGGGCCTTGGCGGTGTGGTGGAAAATGAAATCGCACCGTTTGATCCGCTGAACGGGGCCTATCACGGGCTTGGCGGCGCGCATGGTCACAGCCATGGCAACGATCATTTCGACCATGACGATCATGAACATGATCACAAGCACAGCCATCACCACGGGCATTCCCATGACCACGGATGATCTGACCCTTAACCCGGCCGGCCTGATGCGGTTGATGACGTGGCTAAGCCCGTCATTCCCGGTGGGTGCCTATACCTATTCGCATGGCGTGGAATATGCCGTCGAAGATGGTCGGGTGACGTCGGCGGATAGCCTGATCAACTGGGTTGAAGGGGTTCTGGAATTCGGGGCTGGGCGAATTGATGCCGTGCTGTTTTGTGCGGCATGGCGGGCTGCGCGTGCCGGTGATGAAGTGGCCCTGTTTGAAATTGGGGTGGAGGCCGATTGTTGGCGCGGCACATCCGAGATGGCGTTGGAGGCAACTGCGCAAGGGCGTGCCTTTGTTTCGACCATGCAAAAGGTCTGGGGTGATGGAATGATAACCCGCTGGGCCAATGCCATGCGCGAAGATGATCGCCTGCCATCCTATCCGGTCGCGGTCGGCATTGCGGCCGCCCAGTCTGATGTGCCGCTGCGTGATGCGCTGACGGCGTATTTGCATGCGATGGCGGCAAACCTTGTGTCCAGTGCGGTGCGTCTGGTGCCGCTGGGGCAGACCGATGGTGTCAGATCACTGTCGTCGCTTGATGGTGCGGTATCGGTTGCCGTTGATCATGCCATGCAGGCTGAACTTTCCGATCTTGGTGCCGCGGCACCGATGGTCGACTGGACGTCGATGAAACACGAAACCCAATATACGAGGCTATTTAGATCATGAGCTCTCCCCTTCGTATCGGAATTGGTGGCCCGGTCGGGTCCGGTAAAACTGCCCTTTTGGAGCGTCTTTGCAAGGCGATGCGCGATGAGTTCAACATCGCTGCGATCACCAATGACATCTATACCCGCGAAGACGCCGAATTCATGACCCGTTCAGGCGCGCTTGCGGCGGACCGCATTGCCGGGGTTGAAACCGGTGGCTGTCCGCATACGGCCATTCGCGAAGATGCCTCGATCAATCTGGCGGCGGTCGAAGATATGGCCGCCAAGCATGCCGGGCTTGAGGCGATCTTTATTGAATCGGGTGGCGACAACCTGTCTGCCACCTTCTCGCCGGAACTGGCCGACATCACGATTTATGTCATCGACGTTTCTGCCGGCGACAAAATCCCGCGTAAAGGGGGGCCTGGCATTACGCGTTCTGATCTGCTTGTGATCAACAAGACCGATCTGGCGCCGCTGGTCGGCGCTGATCTGGGTGTGATGGACCGCGATGCCAAGAAGATGCGTGGTGATCGTCCGTTCCTGTTCACCAATCTCAAGGCGATGGATGGCCTTGAAGACGTGAAAAACTTCATCATTGAGACAGGGGGGCTCCGCCAATCCGCAGCATCCTGATATGGGGATATAAGGATAGCTGCACGGGCTTTGCCGGTTCCATGAACGCGGCATTGACCCAAGGATGACGGGAGCACGCATCGCCCGGCCAGAAATGGCCGGGCGTTTGTGTTTCCGGGCCGAAAATCAAAGACGCAACTTTTTGGTTGCATAATGAAATCTCTTCTGGCAGGTTAAATGCAACCAGGAGGTTGCGTTATGTCAAATACCATTGAGAAGTCGATTGAAATTAAAGCGTCCCGTTCCCGCGTGTGGAAGGCCCTGACCGATTCAGAGGAATTCGGTATCTGGTTCGGGATCAATATCGAAGGCCCGTTTGCGGTTGGTGAAGTTTCCAAGGGCATGTTCACCATTGATGGTTTCACCCATGTGCCGTGGAATTCAACGATCAAGGCGATGGAGGAACCGGCTTACTTCGCCTATACATGGCACCCCTATGCGGTTGACCCCGAAGTCGATTACAGTGGGGAACCCGAAACCCTTGTCGAATTCTGGCTTGAAGAAACTTCCGGCACGACATCGGTAAAGGTGCGCGAAACCGGATTTGATAATCTACCACCCCATCGCATTGCTGATGCGTTGCGGGCCAATACAAACGGCTGGGGCTTCCAGCTTGAAAACATCAAGAAATATGCAGAAAGCTGAAAATAATTCGGACAATGGCAAATATGACAAGGATTTATCCGTCATGTTTGCCGCCTTGGGCGATCCTACACGGTTGGCGATCTTTGATCGTCTGGCCGATGGCAAGCCTCGCTCGATCTCGGTGTTGTCTGATGATGCCGACATGACCCGGCAGGCGGTGACCAAGCATCTGCGCGTGCTGGGAGCCGCCGGATTGGTGCAGAACCACCGGGTCGGGCGTGAAAGCCAGTATGCCTTTTGCCCTGAACAGTTGGCCGAAGCGCGTGCCTATCTTGATCAGGTGGCGGGACGTTGGGAATCTGCCCTGATGCGGCTTAAGTCCTTTGTCGAAGACGATGGGGCCTAAGGTTTTGAAAAATATCGGATATTGCGTTCCTCTTAATTGAGCTACGCAGTATCCGGTGTCATTTTGCTTGGCGTCGATGATATTTGCGGTTATCCCATATCGCGTTGAGCCGGTCGGGCGGACCGGTTAACGAGAGGCAGTTCTGCGCAAGGGGTTGATTGCAGTTCTGCCTTATAACGGGAATGGGAAACCGTTACATGAAGACCAAAGATATTGTCTATGTCGCCCTGTTTGCAGCCCTGACCGCCGTTCTTGGGCTGTTTCCGCCAATCACCCTTCCAGTCACCGGTGTGCCGGTCACAGCACAATCGCTTGGTCCGATGTTGGCCGGGGCCATTCTGGGTGCCCGTCGCGGCGGGCTTTCGATTGTTCTCTTCCTTGTGCTGGTTGCTGTTGGCTTGCCGCTTTTGTCCGGCGGGCGCGCTGGCTTTGGCGTGATGATCGGTGTGACCGGCGGGTTCATGTTTGGCTGGGCCATTTCGGCCTTTGTCATCGGGCTTCTGATCGAGAAGTTCTGGAACAGCCTGAATGTTTTCAATGCCGCCCTGTCCATCGCCTTTGGCGGGATTGTCGTGCTGTATGCCATTGGCAATGCCTGGGTCGCGGTCGTGGCCGAGATCAGCTATTGGCAGGCCACCGTCGGTGCAGCACCCTTCCTGATCGGCGACGCCATCAAGGTCGTGATTGCGACTGTCGTGTGCCTGGCAGTCCGGCGTTCCTATCCCTTGATTTCCAAGGCGGGCTAACGTCTTATGGGCGCAAGCATGTTGGTGCTTGCGCCCGATCTGCGTTCATCCAACACTCCCCAGATAACCCCGGACAGCAGCTTTATGATCCGACTTGAAAATGTCTCTGTGCAGTTTGACCAGCGACGCGTCCTTGAGGACATCACGCTTGAATTGACCGAAAAGCGGATCGGCATCGTCGGTGCGAACGGGTCGGGCAAAAGCACCTTTGCCCGATTGCTCAATGGCCTGCAAACCGCAAGCACCGGGCGGGTTCTGCTTGATGATCTCGATGCGGCAAAGGATGGCCGTAAACTTCGGCGTCTTGTCGGATTTGTCTTCCAGAACCCGGATAACCAGATCGTCTATCCGGTGGTGGAGGAAGATATTGCCTTTGGCCTGAAACCGCTCAAGCTTTCGAAAGACGAAGTCAATCGCCGCATTGACGAAGTGCTGGCGCGTTATGACCTTCAGGATTTCAAAACCCATCCCAGCCATTTGCTAAGCGGCGGGCAAAAGCAGTTGCTGGCAATCTCAGGCGTGTTGGTGATGGAACCGCGCTATATCGTGTTTGATGAACCAACCACGCTTTTGGATTTGCGCAATCGCAACCGGGTGCAACGCGCGATTGCCGAACTGGATCAGACGGTGATCACGGTCTCGCACGATCTGGATTTGATCGCCGATTACGACCGGGTGCTGGCGTTTGACGGCGGCAAGGTCGTGCTGGATGGTCGGCCTTCTGAAGTGCTTCCGAAATATCGGGAGATGATGGCGTGATCACGGGCCTTTATATCGACGGGCAATCTGCCCTGCACCGGGCGCAAGCCGGGGCCAAGATCCTTGCCATGATCGCCCTTGGGACGGGGGTATTCCTGATCCCCGATTGGCCGGTGGTTGGGTTTGTTCTGGCGACCGTTTTGTTGCTTTATCCGGTTTCGGGGTTTGGCCCGCGCATTATCTGGGCCCAGATCAAACCGATCCTTTGGTTGCTGGTGATATTCTTTGCCGTTCAGTTCTGGCTGAATGACTGGCAGGCGGGCCTATTGGTCGTCACCCGGATTGCGGCAATTGTGATGTTTGCGTCGCTTGTGACCCTGACCACTAAAACATCGGACCTGCTGGTATCGCTTGAACGCGCCATGCAGCCCTTGCGCCCGATTGGCGTGAACCCGGAAAAGGTCAGTCTGGCGATTTCAATGGTGCTGCGCTTTATCCCGGTGATATCGACGGTGGCAGCCGAAATCCGCGACGCCCAGCGTGCGCGCGGGCTGGATCGATCCATCGTTGCGATGGTGGTGCCGTTGATTATCAGAACGCTGAAGATGGCAGATGACGTGGCTGACGCGATTGATGCGCGGAGCTTTGATTAGGGCCTGGCGCCTTTCCCCGAGAACCCAAAAAAAAGCCCCGACACGCCGGGGGGGATTGGGGGGGTGGCGTGCCGGGGAAGTCGAAGATCTTGGTGCAATCAACTACAGGCCAAGATGCTTGGCGTGGAAGCGGATATGATCTTCGATGAAGGTAGAGATGAAATAGTAGCTGTGGTCATAGCCGTCCTGGATGCGGATGGTAACCGGATAGCCGGATGTCTTGGCCGCTGCTTCAAGCACTTCGGGTTTAAGCTGCTCGGCCAAAAATCCGTCGGCACCGCCCTGATCGACAAGGGCCGGGGTCTGAGCATCGGGCGAACTTGCCGCCTTCATCAGCTCCGAGCTGTCCCAGTCTTTCCAGGCTGATTTGTCATCCCCCAGATAATTGCCAAGCGCCTTCTGGCCCCACGGGCAATTGACCGGGTTGGAAATCGGGGCAAAGGCGGTGACCGATTTAAACGTGCCCGGATTACGCAGCGCAATCATCAGCGCGCCGTGACCGCCCATCGAATGACCGGAAATCACCGCATCATCATTGACCGGGAAGTGGTCCTTGACGAGTGCCGGCAGTTCCTTGGTCACGTAATCATACATGCGGTAATTGCGTGCCCACGGTTCCTGGGTGGCGTTGACGTAAAAGCCCGCCCCCTTTCCGAAATCATAGGCTTCTTCCTCGTCATCAGGCACATGATCGCCGCGCGGGCTGGTGTCCGGGGCGACAATGGCGATGCCGAGTTCGGCGGCAATGCGGAATGCGCCCGCCTTCTGCATGAAGTTTTCATCCGTGCAGGTCAGGCCCGACAGCCAGTACATGACCGGGACCTTGGTGCCGTTGCTGGCCTGGGGCGGCAGAAAGATCGCAAAGCGCATGTCGCAGCCAAGCGTGGTCGACGGGTGGGTATATTGCTTTTGCCAGCCGCCAAAGACCTTGTTGCTTGAAGAATTCTCGATACCCATTTCGGGGCCTCCTTCTGATCGGCCACTGCCGGAATAAATCCGGCAGTGGCGTGATTATTCAAAGATTTATTTTATGATCAGTAATGGATAACCGAACGGATGCTTTCGCCTTCATGCATCAAATCGAACGCTTCGTTGATGCCTTCGAGCTTCATGGTGTGGGTGATGAAGTCCGACAGCTTGAACTCGCCAGCAAGGTAACGTTCAACATAATCCGGCAGCTGCGAGCGGCCTTTGACACCGCCAAATGCCGTGCCGCGCCAGACGCGACCGGTGACCAGCTGGAACGGACGGGTGGAGATTTCCTGACCGGCACCGGCAACACCGATGATGACCGACTCACCCCAACCCTTGTGGCAGCATTCAAGCGCCGAACGCATGACATTGACATTGCCGATGCATTCAAACGACCAGTCAACACCGCCATCGGTGAGCTCGACAATGACTTCCTGGATCGGCTTGTCATAGTCTTTCGGGTTGATGCAGTCCGTCGCGCCCAGTTTCTTGGCGAGATCGAATTTCTTTTCGTTCAGATCAATGGCAACGATGCGACCGGCACCGGCCATCTGTGCGCCGATGATGGCCGAAAGGCCGATGCCGCCAAGGCCAAAGACGGCCACGGAGTCACCCTTCTGCACCTTGGCCGCGTTAACCGTGGCCCCCATGCCGGTGGTGACCCCGCAACCAAGCAGGCAAACTTCTTCAAGCGGGGCGGATTTGTTGATCTTCGCCAGCGAGATTTCCGGCAACACCGTATATTCCGAGAAGGTCGAGCAACCCATATAGTGATAGATCGGCTTGCCATTCTGCGAGAAACGCGTGGTGCCGTCCGGCATCAGGCCCTTGCCCTGGGTTTCGCGGATTTTCTGACACAGGTTGGTTTTGCCCGATTTGCAGAATTTGCACTCGCCACATTCCGGAGTGTAAAGCGGGATCACGTGATCGCCAACCGAGACGCTGGTCACACCTTCGCCGATCGATTCAACGATACCGCCGCCTTCATGGCCAAGGATGGCCGGGAAGATGCCCTCGGGATCGTCGCCCGAAAGCGTGAAGGCATCGGTGTGGCAAACGCCGGTTGCAACGATCTTGACGCGCACTTCGCCTGCTTTCGGCGGGGCGACCTGAACTTCTTCGATCGACAGCGGTTTGCCCGCTTCCCAGGCGATGGCGGCTTTGCAGGTAATGGTTTCGGCGCTCATGACGCTACTCCGATGTTTGGATATGTAATGACAACAGTCTATTTATTTCCCTTGATGTGATAATCCGCTATTTTGGTAATTCACTTTTACGTATGTGCAATAATAAAAATGAGGTCGGGCGATGAATGCCTGGGACGGGATTAGCGAGTTTATCGCCGTCACTGAGCGGCAAAGCTTTACCGCCGCCGCCAAGCAGCTTGGTATTTCGGTCGCCCAGGTCAGCCGGCAGGTCACAGCACTCGAAGAAAAGCTGGGCGTACAGCTTTTCTACCGCACGACGCGTAAGGTCAGCGTGACCGAGGCCGGGCAGATTTACTATCAGCATTGCCGACAATTGCTTGATGGTCTGGGCGAGGCGGAGCGCGCGATTGGTAACCTGACGGAACTGCCACGCGGCAAGCTGAAACTGACCGCGCCGACGACCTACGGCGAAACCGTGATTGCGCCACTGGTCAATGACTTCGTCACCCGCTATCCCGATCTGGAAGTGCAATGCCGCTTTACCAACCAGAAGCTTGATCTGGTGCTGGAAGGCTATGATATGGCCATCCGTTTGGGCCGTCTGGAGGGCACAACCGGCAGTCTGATGACCCAACAGCTGTCAACCCGGCGCCTGTATGCCTGCGCAGCCCCCAGCTATATCGCCAAACGCGGCGAGCCTTATTCGCTGTCGGAGCTTCACCACCACAACTGTCTGGTCGGGACGCTTGATTACTGGCGGTTCGAAGAAGACGGCCGCGAGCGCACCGTGCGCATCCATGGTTCCATCCACGCCAATAGCGGCCAGGCACTTGTCGATGCGGCGCGCAAGGGCATCGGCATCGTGCAACTGCCCGACTATTACGTCGATCCGTGGATTGCCAGCGGCGACCTCGTCCCGGTGCTCACCAAATACCAGCCGTCAGATGAAGGCATCTGGGCGATCTACCCGACCAACCGGCATCTTAGCCCCAAGATCCGGGTGCTGGTGGAGCATTTGGGGCGGTATTTGGGATCTGCATCCTGATGATTTGTCACAATTTGGGTTCTCCAGCGTCAAACCGTGCAAAGCATTTCGGTTTGAAGGAGAAAACGGATGTCACAGTGCACAGGGTCAAACGGCGATCTTTGGGAAGTCTATGAAGCAAAGGATGGCTGGCGTTGGCGGCGTACGGCCAAGAATGGCGAGATTGTTGGTGCGTCAACGCAGGGCTATTCGAAGAAGTCTGATTGCATCGCCAATGCCAAACGTCCGGCGTGTGATTGCGATCTCGGTTAGTTTCGGGTCATCCAATGCAAAGAAAAAGCCCCGCAGGCAAAGGCCGCGGGGCTTTGTCGTTTGGGGGTGAGTTCGCGTTATTGCGCGGTCCAGCCGCCATCAACTGACAGGTGCGTGCCGGTCATTTGCGATGCGGCGTCCGAACACAGGTAAAGTGCGGTCTGGCCGATTTGTTCGGGGGTGACGAACTGTTTGGACGGGTGTTTGTCTGACACAAGCCGGGTTGCAGATTCTTCAACCGAGATGTTGTTTTCCTTGGCACGTGCTTCGATCTGGCGTTCGACCAGTTCTGTGCGTACCCAGCCCGGGCAGATGGCGTTGGCCGTGATGCCGGTTTCAGCCGTTTCAAGGGCGGTGACCTTGGTCAGGCCAATAACGCCGTGTTTGGCGGCGACATAGGCGGCCTTCTGGACCGATGCGACAAGGCCGTGGGCGGACGCCGTGTTGATGATGCGGCCCCAGTTTTTCTTGCGCATATAGGGTACGGCAAGGTGGGTGGTGTGGAAGACGGATGACAGGTTAATCGCAATCACCGCGTCCCACTTTTCAGGCGGGAAATCTTCGACATTGGCGGTGTATTGGATGCCGGCATTGTTGATCAGGATGTCGACGCCACCAAACTTGGCTTCGGCGTCCTTCATCATTGCTTCGATCTGATCGGGTTTGGACAGGTCGGCCCCATTATAATGCGCGGTGACGCCATAATCGGTTTCAAGGCTTTTGCGGGTGGCCTCGATTTCATCGGCATCGCCAAAGCCATTGAGCATCACATCAGCCCCGGCACCGGCAAGGGCCTTGGCCATGGCAAGGCCGATCCCGCTGGTTGAGCCGGTCACGAGTGCGCGTTTACCTGTCAGCATGTTGTCTTCTCCCTGTGAAATGGGCTTTCTACCCTTTGATTTAGGAGGATCATGCCGCAGTGCAATGTAACTGGCAAGAAATGCTGTGGCCGGGTGCCTGGCATTTTAGGTGCCGATGCCGTATTTCCGCAATTTGTTGGCAATCGATGTATGTGAAACACCCAGCCGTTCGGCCAGCTTGCGCGAGCTGGGATAGTCCGGATACAGACGCGCGAGCATTTCACGTTCGAGCAAATCCATGCCGCTGTTGAAATCGCTTTGCGCAAGGGCGGTGGCAATCAGGTCGGTTTGCTCAGTCGGTTTGTCGGAGGCGGTTTGTGCGACTTCGGCTGTATTTTGACTTCGGGGTTCAGGAGCGCTTGCCGTGCCTGATGCCGCATCGGCCAGATCACGTGCGCCCAGCACATCGCCATCCAGCAGTGCGACGGCGCGAAACAGCGTGTTTTCAAGTTCGCGGACATTGCCGGGCCAGTCATGGCTGCACAGCCAGTCAAGCCCGTCGCGGGCCAATTTTGGCGTGCTGCGCTCTGTCTGCTGGGCGGTGCGGTCGATGAAAAAGGCGGCCAGATCGGCAATGTCTTCGATCCGGTCGCGGAGCGGCGGCAAGGTGATGCCGAGCACATTGAGGCGGAAATAAAGATCCTCGCGAAAGGTGCCGTCATGTGACATGGCTTCGAGGTCGCGGTTGGTTGCGCTGATCACCCGAACATCGACGGTGATTTCATCGGTGCCGCCGACGCGCCGGAACCGACCATCCTGCAAAACGCGCAAAAGCTTTGCCTGCAAATATGGTGTCAGTTCACCGATTTCATCCAAGAACAAAGTGCCGCCATCCGCCAGTTCGAGGATTCCTGGCTTGCCGCCCCGACGCGCCGAGGTAAAGGCACCGGCAGCATAGCCGAATAACTCGCTTTCGGCCAAACCTTCGGGCATGGCTGCACAGTTAAGGGCCAGAAACGGTTGATCGGACCGCGCACTTGCGCGGTGGCAGGCACGGGCAAACAATTCCTTTCCGGTGCCGGTTTCGCCCAGGATCAGGATCGGGGCCTCGATGGCGGCGAGCCTTTGGGCCTGTGACTTGACGCGGGTCATTGCCCGGCTGGTGCCGATGATATCGTCAAAGTCAGTATGGCCGCGATCCTGAAGGGCAGTGATCACGCGGCCCAGTCGTGCTGCACGGTGAAATACCATCACCCCGCCCCACGGGGCATCATCCGTGACGTCCGATCCATCATCGACATGGCCGATTGGTTCAACCTGCAAAAGATAAGTCTGCCCGCCGAGCGTCACTTCGCGTTCCGGCAGACGAAATCCGCCTTGGCGTAAATCTTCAATAGATGGTTCTAATAGTATGCTGGATATATCCTGATCCCGAAGTGGTTTGTCGGGGGTGCCGGAAATCGCCTGTGCCGCCGGGTTGGCCTGCGCGATCAGGCCATTGGCATCAACGGCAATTACAGGATCGCCAAGGGCGGCAAGCGTTGCATGCAGCTGCGCGCGACGGCGTTCGGTCGGCAGGCGGTCGATTTCAGTAATGTCGAAAATACCGGGAATTTGTTTGAGCGCGTGGGACAGAAGCAGAAAGCGTTCCGGGCGCACGGCGGGGATATCGGCATAGATATGATGGGTGGTGACTTCAAACGCGCGGATGTCCAAACCCTGATCGGCCAGGACGTTGATAACGTCGCGCGTAATGCCGAGCCTGTTTTCACCGCGAATTTCGAACCGCATATCCGTACCGAATAATTTACACTGTAGCGATAAGTTTACGTCGCTAAAGTTCTGAAATCCAGCTTATTTGCGGTTGTTCGGCTGGAATTGCGGTGATGTGTAAATAAATATTTACAGACACTTTGGGTGGAGTTTGCGCAAGTCCTTGAAAACAGGCGATTTCCAAGTCTGGCATGGTGCTTGCGGTAATGCGGGCAGAATAAACGCATTTCAAGGAGCCTTCCGATGTCTGCCCATGACAAACACAACAGTGCCAAAACCGGCTTTGCCACCCGTGCGATCCATCACGGTTATGATCCGCAAAGCCACAATGGGGCGTTGAACCAGCCGGTCTATATGTCTTCGACCTTTGCGTTCGAAACGGCCGAGCAGGGCGGGCGGTTCTTTGCCGGCGACGAGCAGGGCTTTATCTATTCCCGTATCGCCAACCCGACCCTTGATCTGCTGGAAAAACGTCTGGCGGTGCTTGAAGGCGGGGAGGCCGCCGTTGCGACTGCATCGGGCATGGGCGCGATTACGTCTGTCTTCTGGACCTTTATTGCGCCGGGCGACGAGATCATTGTTGATCGCACGCTTTATGGCTGCACATTCGCCTATTTCCGCCACGGTCTGGAAAAATTCGGCATCAAGCACACCCATGTTGATCTGACCGATCCGGCAGAACTTGAAAAGGCGATCTCGGACAAAACCAAGATTGTTTATTTCGAAACACCGGCCAACCCGAACATGCGTCTGGTCGATATCGAAGCCATTTCCGACATTGCCCACAAGCATGGCGCCAAGGTCGTTGTCGATAACACCTATTGCACGCCATATCTTCAGCGTCCGATTGAACTGGGGGCCGATATCGTTGTTCATTCCGCGACCAAATATCTGGGTGGCCATGGCGATCTGATGGCCGGTGCGGTGATCGGGTCGCTTGAAGACATGACGCAGGTGCGTCTGGTAGGGCTTAAGGACATGACCGGTGCGGTCCTGTCGGCACAAGATGCCAACCTTGTGATGCGCGGTCTTAAAACGCTTGAGCTTCGCATGGAGCGCCATTGCGACAATGCCGAAAAGATCGCGGCGTTCCTTGAGGCGCATCCGAAGGTCGAGAAGGTCTTCTATCCGGGTCTGGAAAGCGATCCGCAGCATAAACTGGCCAAAAAGCAGATGGACCGGTTTGGCGGCATGATCGCGTTCGAACTTAAAGGCGGGATCGAGGAAGGCCGTAAACTGATGAACGGCCTTAACATGATCACCCGTGCGGTTAGCCTGGGTGATGCCGAAACCCTGATCCAGCATCCGGCATCGATGACCCATTCGACCTATACCGCCGAAGAACGCGCCGAATATCAGATTACGGATGGCCTGATCCGCCTGTCGGCCGGGCTTGAAAGCATTGACGATATTCTGGCTGATCTGTCCAACGCGCTTGATGGCGATCAGATGGCTATTGCCGCCGAGTAACGGCAAATCAACTGTGGATCGGGATGGCCTGGCGTCATCCCGGTCTGTTGTTTTCATCCGGCGCTAGTCAAACAGACTGTATTGAGCCATTGCTTTGCGCGATCGGTCTGACAGGTGTTTATTGTCGATCCGCATGATTTTCAGATCGTGTAAATCAATTTGCGAGAATGACGGTGCGGTATCGCGATGGGTTTTCAAAAGATCCAGCATCATGCCGTTTGAAAAGGCGCGCTTAAGGCCGGTTTCGATGATGTCGCGCAGATCGGGATTTTTGGGGCTGACAAAGAAATAGATCGGCTGCGGGTAATAAAGTGCTGTTTTCTCGGCAATTTCGATACCGGGTGCTTCCCACTTCATCCAGTTCCATTCGCCGACAATCTGCCAGTAGGCGCGCGGATAAAGATCAAATCGCCTTGCGTCGAGCATACGATGAAGCGTTCGATATCGTCCGCTTACGACGTCAAAGCCGTTATCGGTCAAAATCTCATTGTCTGGCCATCCAAGTCCCTGACCCATCGAAAGTTTCCTGAGGTCGTCAATCGTTTCAACCTTACTGAACGGCTCTTTGAGGTCTTTATGCAGCATGAACAGCCGCAAACCGGTGGTGCCAAGATAGATCGGGACATAGACGGCAAGCAGTCTTTCTTCACGCTCCGCATTGGTGCCAAAGAAAACCGTGTTGAACTGGTCTGCGGCCTCAAGCATGGGGATGCGCCGGTCTTCTGTCGGGTAATCCATGCAGACTGGCTCAAGGGTGGCATTTTCCCCGCTCAGCCTCAGGGCCAGTCGTAGCAGATCGATATGATATTCCCGGTGTGCTTCCCAGGTGACCTCGCCGCGGCAAAAGTCCGACGGTGTATCCATGGGGATACGCACGACAAGCGGGTCATTGGTGGTTTCCGACTGCGCATGTGCGCGAACGCCGCCAAACAGGCAAAGTGTAAAGAGCATCAGGCAGAACAATCGTCGGACAACATCCTTGATGGCTGTGATCGGTGTCATCACAGCAGATGGTGCATCTGGAATTGCTCTGATCTGGCCTGTCATCGGGATGGCATAACTTTAATCAGGGAAAAAGATCTGGGAGAGGGGCAATTTGGCAATTTCGAATTCACCGGAAGCGAACTTTAGGAGGGGTGATATCTATATATCAGTATAAGATATTTCTGTGCAAAGAGTTTGAGCCGGGGTTGCACCCAGGCCGCATGCTTTCACTTGGCGCTGGTCGAATTTGGTGATCTTGCGCGTTTGATCGACTCGCACGGGAACAGGGGTGGGGTAGTGATTTTCCGGATTTTTTGCTGGACCGGAAATTCGAGAGTTTCCCTGTGATTGTCGCAGCTGATTCCAACATTTCAGTGAAATTGCCGAATCTTGTGTGAATTGCCGGACCGCCATCTTGATTTCCGCGACGTGCCCCTAAAAATCGGCATTGTGGTGCCGAATTATTGAGACGCCAGACGGCATCGCATGAAACCCGCAATATCGGATAAAAAAGAAAGCAATCAGGAAATGTCTGTACAGGAAAGCGCACCGGAAATCGGTGAAATTATCGAAGCAAGCAGCACGGCCAATATCAATGCCAAGGACCTTGAGATGCTTGGTCTGCTTGAAAAGAAAGTGCGCTGGCTGTCAAGCTGGACGATCCATAATGCCAACCATCTGCGCCCCAAGCGCGACGGGATCAAGGTTGGTGGCCATCAGGCCAGCTGTGCGTCGATGACCACCCTGATGACAGCCCTTTATTTCAATATTCTGCGCCCGCAGGACCGGGTTGCTGTCAAACCGCATGCCAGCCCGGTATTCCATGCGATCAACTATATGATGGGTCGCCAGACCAAGGAAAAGCTCGAAAACTTCCGCTCCTTTGGCGGGGCGCAGTCCTATCCGTCACGCACCAAGGATAGCGATCAGGTGGATTTTTCGACCGGGTCGGTTGGCCTGGGTGCGGCGGTGACGAACTTTGCGGCCCTGACGCAGGATTACCTGCGCTACAAGGATATGCTGCCCAAGGGTGAAACACCCGGCCGTATGGTCGCCCTTGTGGGGGATGCGGAACTTGATGAAGGCAACATCTATGAGGCGCTGCTTGATACCTGGAAGCATGACATTCGCAATGTCTGGTGGGTGATCGATTACAACCGCCAAAGCCTTGATGGCATGATTGATGCCCATCTGTTTCGCGTGATCGGCCGTTTTTTCCGCGCGGTTGGCTGGAACGTCATTACCATCAAATATGGCCGCAAGCTGCATGATGCCTTTGCCAAGCCGGGCGGGAAATCGCTTAAGAAGTGGCTGAACGATGTACCGAATGACATCTATTCCGCGCTGACATTCCAGGGCGGGGCGGCATGGCGCAAACAGATTACATCGGACATGGACGGCGATAATGCGCTGGCAAGCCTGCTTGGCGAGTATGATGACGATCAGCTTCATGACCTGATGACCAATCTGGGCGGCCATTGCATGGAAGCAGTACTCAGCGCCTTTGATGCCGTTCCCAATGACAAGCCGACCGTCTTTATCGCCTATACCGTCAAGGGTTATGGCACGCCGCTTCAGGGGCACAAGGACAACCATGCCGGCCTGATGAACGTGCCGCAAATGGATGCCTTCAAGCTTCAGAACAAGATCGCCGACGGGCAGGAATGGGATGTCGCAGCCGGCCTTGATATCAGTGCCGATGCCCTTCGCGACTATATTGCCAAGGCACCGTTTAACGATGATGCCCCGCGCAACAAGTCGGCCAAGCACATCACCATCCCCGAAATGCCCTATGCACGTGCCGAAACGTCCAGCACGCAGGAAGTCTTTGGCAAGATTTTGAATGAACTGGCCAAGATGAAGAATAGCGATCTGTCGGACCGGATCGTGACCACCTCGCCCGATGTGACGGTGTCGACCAACCTTGGCGGGTTTGTAAACCAGCGTGGCCTGTTTGGCCGCGAAGAACTGGCTGATGAGTTCAAGGAACGCAAGGTCCCCTCGGCCCAAAAATGGATCAGATCGCCAAGTGGTCAGCATGTCGAACTGGGCATTGCCGAAAACAACCTGTTCCTCAATCTCGCCGCCCTTGGCCTGTCACACAGCCTGTTTGGTGAACGCCTGTTCCCGATTGGCACCCTTTATGATCCGTTCATTGCGCGTGGTCTCGATGCATTGAATTACGCCTGCTATCAGGATGCGCGGTTCATGGTGGTGGCAACGCCAAGTGGCATTACGCTGGCCCCTGAAGGCGGGGCGCATCAGTCGATCAGTACGCCCATGATCGGTATGGGGCAGCCGGGCCTGACCAGTTTCGAGCCAAGCTTTGGCGATGAACTGGCTGCCATCATGGGCTGGTCGTTTGAACATATGCAGGACCCGGACGGTGGATCGATTTACCTGCGTTTGTCGACCAAACCGCTGTCGCAGCCGGAACGAGACCTGTCAGATTCCGAAAAGACCGAAATTATTTCGGGCGGCTATTGGCTGCGCAAGCCGGGCGAAGATTGCAAGATGGCGATTGCCTATTGCGGGGCCATGGCCCCCGAAGCCATTGCGGCGTGGGAAAAGCTGTCGGATGATCATCCGGGCCTTGGCCTGCTTGCCGTCACCTCGACCGATCGTCTTTATAACGAATGGCAGGATCTTGAACGCGCCCGCCTTGAAGGCAAGGCCGATGGCAAAATGGCGCATGTCGAAAACCTGCTGAAACCGCTGGCCTCCGATGCGCGTCTTGTCACCGTGATCGATGGCCATCCGGCCGCCCTTGCGTGGCTTGGTGGTGTGCGTGGTCATGCGGTGGCCCCACTTGGCGTCAATGCCTTCGGCCAGTGTGGCGATAGCATCGCACTTTATGATCACTACCAGATCGGCACGGAGGCCATCCTGCGCGCGGCGAAACGCTGGGACTGATAGGGCATGCTTGAGGTTCGAAAGGGAGGGGGCTTTGCCCTCCCTTTTTTCATGTCTGGGTCGACCACTTGGAGTGGTCCGGCAGTTGACGCAATGTCGGATTGTAAGTACGAGAACTGCTCGCAATTTATAAAAATTAAAATCGGTTCAGTGTGTAACCCTGAGCCGGGCAGTGAAACGTTCTTATGAAAAACAGAAGTCTTAAAGGGCTTTATCCGGCGATGCCTTTTGGCACACCGATTGAGGCCGTGCGCGCCGGCGGCGGGGCCCTGATTGGACTGGGGTTGGCGGGTTTTTTGCTGTCACTACCCGAGTTGCAAGGCGCAGGTCTTTATCTGATTGCGCCATTCGGTGCGACATCCGTCTTGTTGTTCGCAGTACCCAACAGTCCGCTTGCGCAACCATGGTCCGCGATTGTTGGCAATAGTGTTGCCGCACTTGCCGGGGTGGCTGTGTGCCTGATGGTTGATGACCCTGTGCTTCGCGTTGCGTTGGCGGTTGGACTGGGTATTTCTGCGATGATTGTCGCACGGGCGGTTCATCCGCCTGGTGGTGCGGTCGCGATGGTCGCGGCCCTGAACCCGGATATGGTCACTAAACTCGGATTTTGGTTTGCCGTGACGCCGGTTGCTGTTGTGACAGCCATTCTGGTTCTGGTTGCAATTGCCTATGCCCGCTTGACCGGGCGCACATATCCATTCCGCCATTTCGATGACAAAGGTTTGCACCGGACGGCAGATCGTGCACCAATCGAACGGCTTGGCCTTGATGAGGATGAGCTAAACGCGATCCTTCAGCAATACAGCCAGTCGCTTAACCTTGGTATTGAAGACCTTGCGCGGTTGATTGGTGCTGCCGAATTGCAGGCGGCGTCGCATCGCACCGGGCCGATGACCGCGCGTGATATCATGTCGCGCGATCTTGTGACTGTTGAGGCGGAAACACCCCTTGGCGAGGTGGCCGACCTTTTCCGCAAGCATGGCTTTACCTCCCTGCCAGTGATTGGCGCGGACGGCCAGTTCATTGGTGTGATCTTTCAAATTCATCTGATCCGCCGCGCACGTGAGGATGCATTGCGTCTGGATCGTGGGTTGTTATCGGCGATGTCGCGTCTGGTTGATCGCAAGCGTGAAGCGCCTGTCCGGGCGATGGAAATCATGTCTGTCACGGAACCACGTGCCACGCCTGATACACCAATTGCGGCGTTGCTACCGCTGATGGCGGATGGCGCATGTGATGCCGTTCCTGTTCTTGATTATGGAAAAATCATTGGCATTGTGACCCGAACTGATTTGATTGCCGCCATGGCCCATGCAAGCATTACTGCCGATTGAGTTGCCCACAAAACTGGAAAAGCCCCATGACTGAGACTGTTACACTGACAATCGAACAGGCTGAAAAGCTAAGCCTTGCCGTGCTGGAGGACAATGGCTTTGGCAAAGAACATGCCGGTGCCATCATGCGCAGCGTGGTTGCCGCCCAGATTGATGAGTGCCATTCGCACGGGCTTTATCGTCTGATGGGATGTGTGCAAACCGCCCGCAATGGCGGGCTTGATACCCATGTTCTGCCGGAAATTATCGATCAGGCGCCAGCCGTCACGCGGGTAAATGCGCATAAGGGCTGCTCGCTTCTGGGTTTTGAAATGGGCTTGCCGAAGCTTGTTGAAAAGGCGCGACACTGTGGGATTTCGGTTCTGGCGATCAATAACTGTTTCCATTTTTCAGCGTTGTGG
>Ga0207828_100178_pt1 | contig 52898 bp, 41 predicted proteins | sample TtaePargueraPR_11_FD_187276 | JGI IMG/M metagenome (GOLD analysis project Ga0207828, IMG submission 187276) | Aerobic enrichment media microbial communities from Bioluminiscent Bay, La Parguera, Puerto Rico - Tt and P2 (3) (SPAdes) | ecosystem: Environmental > Aquatic > Marine > Unclassified ...
CTGATGTCAGCCAGGCTGCCCGTGGAAATATCCAGAACGCTGCCGGTGCTGATGTCAGCCAGGCTGCCCGTGGAAATATCCAGAACGCTGCCGGTGCTGATGTCATTCACGCTGCCGGTGGAAATGTCCAGAACACTGCCGGTGCTGATGTCATTCACGCTGCCGGTGGAAATGTCCAGAACACTGCCGGTGCTGATATCCGCACTAGCGTTCCCAGACATACAGACCATTAGCGCTACGCCCACGGCACAAAGTGCTCGAACGCTAACTCTCGCTCTCATCGCTCGCTCCTAATTTTCTCCAACCGCTCAGGCACATCCCTCCTAGATGCGCCTTGCGGGCCTCAGTCAAACTCCTTTTAGACCTTGATATCTACTCCCAAACTTAGAATGTTCTTGCCGGGTCTTTGTAGTTGGTTGTTATCTAGATTTTCTCTTAGCTCTGCTCAAATAAGTCAAGCACAACCAGTTCAATTAGTTGAATCGTCGTCCGCAACGCCATTTTCAATGAGAAAGTCTCTTAGTGTTGACTTGTCGTTCGTATCCCAAATTACGTACTGCAGCATCGCCAGTCCTGTTTCATATGACTCAGAACTCTCGTCGTCCTTAACGGATACAGTTCTCGTTAGCCAGTTATCAAACTCCTCCAAGACAGCCTGGCCACGCGTGTTCAAGTATTCCTTGAAGACTTTCAATTCAGCTTTAGTGAGTCGCTGGTTCGAGATCACAACTCGATCAAAAATCCCTTCTCCTTGACCAGTCTTCTGAACGTTCGCAGCAAGTGTTGAAAACAAATTAAAGCCAATATCTCCAAATCGCTCGATCAACTTCGGCGACAAACTTTGCGGTTCGAAATCGCGCCGAACCGGCTTGAACGTATCGTCGTCCAATTGAACGATCGCGCCTGCACGCAACAACTCATCGAGCATTTGGACAGGCGACTGATCCCCGCTATAGGTCCTCACCAAATGGACGAACGATGGTGCCTCCTGTCCGCTCCCACCACTTTCATAAGGGATCTCAAGTGGCATGCCATAAGGGCCTGTGTAATCTGGATCATTGTGCCAGCCGTGCAACACTCTGCCCGGACGAGAAAAATTCTTGCCCTGCGGCTCCTGAGCCATCGCTCGCGATATGACGTTTGCGACCTCCTTGCGAGTTAGGCCCGTCACTATCGCAACACGTGAACGGTTTAAAGACTCTCCCTTTTGAAAATGACGAAGAGCGACTTCTACGTATGCTTCTTTCGCAGCCTCCGCAAATTCTTTATGTGTAATGCCTTGGGCGATCAACAATTTCGCCAAAGGCTTTAGCAGCATGCGAAGCGACCGCCCGAGGTTTTCTTTTACTGAGGATCCCATATACCTGAGGCGCCGTCCTTGTTATGCAAATTAAACGATTGTTATGTAAAGGAAAAGAGAAATTTTTATTAATGCCCGAATTTCAGGCACCCGATCTCCAAGACTCGCCTTTGGTCGAAGCCCTCAGGATCGACAGAAACTCAAGCCCAACGAATTAAGGCAGCTCAATTTCTTATTGATTTTATTACAATTTCCAGAATCAAACCGGTTAGTCAAATACCAGATCTCTTGACCACAACTTTTTGACCACTGTGGATTTTTTTGCCATTAACCACCGAGTCATTACACAAGGAACTAACTCGAAATTAGTCAGAAATGCGCACATTTGGTCAACCTGGACCGGGGAAGGCCCTCTCGTCCGCATCAGTCACTCTCTCGCTAGGAATTTGCTTGGATGTACGTCTAAAGAATTTGACTCCCAGCCAACAATATTCCTCCGGACCAGGTGTTTACTGACGAAAAAGTACAACGGAATAATCGCGTGATCATTCACGACGATCTGTTCAGCCTTTTCGAAGATTTCTAGGCGACGCTTCTCATCGACAGTGACTTGAGCCTCCCCAAAAAGTTGGTCTACTCCTTCATTTGAATAGCCGGTGAGATTGTTGGGATTGCCAGACTCAAATAGCCTCAAAAAAGTCTCCGGATCGTCGTTGTCACCAACCCAACTCAGCCTAAATACCTGGGTTTCTTCCGCGCTGCGGATATTCGATAACAAGACCCGAAAGTCCTCTGCGATAAGCGTTGTTTCAACTCCCAATACCTCATGCCACATAGCTTGCACCGCTACCGCGATGTTTCTGTTGCCGCCGAGCACGTTGAATCGAAGCTCGACTCGCATTGGCGAATCCAAAGAGTAACCTGCCTGCTCGTAGAGCATTCTGGCGAGCTCCACCCTTTCCGTTGCTGGTAGGTTCCATCCTTCCATCCTACTTGACTCATAGTTGCGCACGATGTCGGGCACAATGCTATAAGCGGGCACTTCACCTCGTCCGGTAACGTACTTGACAATTTGGTCTCTATCGATCGCTAGAGACAAGGCTCTTCGAATCAACAATTGCTCGGCGAATGGCGACTTTTTCAAATTGAACCCGTAGTAATAGAGCCCGAGTGTAGGGGAAACATGAAGCTCATCGGCGTAGTTTTGACGCACCAAATTGAACTTGGCGGCATCAACGTTGGAAGTAATGTCTAGTTCGCCGGCTCGAAATCTGTCTACCTCAACACTGGGATCCGCCACAATGTACCTGACTTGATCGAAGTGAATTTTTTCATGCTCAGGGAAGTGAGTGTTCTTTTGGAGTTCCAGAAGTGACGTACGGTCCCACCGGCTCAGTACGTATGGGCCATTTGATATCCAAGCGTTTCTCCCTTTTTCGTCACTAGCAAATTGCCATCCAAGGTTTTGACATTCTGTGCAAACCGGAAAGGTACTCGGATGGGCCAGGACTGAAAGAAAATTTGGATTCGGAGCGCTTAGCCATATCTCTAGCTCAGAATCATCGATTGCTCGAACGCCAAGCTCCGACGGTGGCTCTACGCCTGCAATAATCTGAGGAGCTTTCTCAACAGCACTGAACCTCATGGCCGATGGGGAAGCCGTTTGGGGATCAACAAGTCTTTGAAATCCGGCGATGAAGTCATGAGCCGTCACTCTAGTACCATCTGACCAGTACTTGTTCTGGTCGATTTGAAAGACGTATCTCTGACCATCACTCGACAGCTGCCAAGACTTGGCCACTCCCGAAACTAATCGCCCTTTGCTATCGTAGGCAAACAACCCCTCGCCCAGATCCCTTAGGACCTCCGCCGCTTGAGTAGAAGTGTACTTGTGAGGATCCAGAGATTCAGGGTCCCCGTTTATTCCGCGAGTAAGCTTACGCTCATCCGAATCAGTGCTCGTAGTGCACCCTGAGAACTGAACAATAAGTGCTAGAAGGGTGACTACTCCCCCAAGCCGAGAACACCCCCTCAAAGCGTGTTTCATTTCTGCCTCCAAAAGGCGGCCTCAGCCAAGCGCATCTTGCGACTAACAACCTAGGCCAAGATCAGACGTGATCAACTTAACACGGCAATAAAATTTGCACTGTCCGAAGTGCACCAATTGCTGCTAGAATTCCCCGCCTCAAGTGGCTTCAGTCGGAAAGTTGTGTAGCTCACCCAACTGTTTACCAGTCCCAGCATGGAAGCAATAGTTCACAACGACGTTGAAGACTTCCTTAGGCGATCCGAACGCCACTTGCTGTCTTCGCTTGCCATGAATCATGGGCTCGTTCAGATCGCAACAGTCCTTGGCAGCCCCAACCACTTTCACCAAGGGCCGTATTGGTATTGTACGGTCGAGAACAATGGTCAGGTAGTAGGTGCGGCGTTGCACGCCCTACCCGATGGCCTAGTCTTGTCTAGCTTCTCAGATTCCTCGGTAACTGAGGTAGTCGACGCAATAATACAGTCAGGGCAGGTCCCGTGCCGTGTGGTAGGCGAGCCAGACCACGTTAAGAGAGTCTGCACATCGATCGAATCCCGATTGCGGTGCAAATACCGTCGATCTACAGAATGGGTAGTAGGCCGATTGGACGCCCCGGCGAAGATGGGCGACTCACCTCCACGAGGCAAACTTCGTGCCGGAGAACTGTCTGATCTAGCGCTAGTCCGAAACTGGGGCCGAAAGTACCAGTTTGAGAAGGTACCCTTCTTAGATGTCGCTGAGTTTCTGGAGAAGAAACTACGAGACGCCGATCTCTACATCTGGGAAACCGACGAGCCTGCCACGATGCTTACGGTATCAGGTCGCAAGCTCCCAGCCGTTCGCATATCTTCCGTATTTACGCCTGACGAGAAGAGGTGTCGCGGACATGCAAGTTCGGCAGTTGCAACGTTGGCGAACGAACTGCTTAGCTCAGATCATGAGTTTGTGGTCTTGGCCTGGAGGAAAAACGACGCAGTCGGAAATGTATATAAACGTCTAGGTTTTCGACCCATCGGAAACCAGCTTAGCATGTCACTGGAGCGGGAAAGTCAATCCACGACTGAATAGCAAATCAAGTCCGCTCAACTATTGACGACTCGAATCAAGACGACAAGTCGAACTTCTGCTACTACCACTTGTGTCTCATTTTCTCGTTTAGCTCTTCGAAGTAGAAAACGCCAACGGCTATTGTCGTATCCTTAGGCCCTGGGTTCGGGCTATCAACATTTCCTTTGGATTCATACGACATTAGCATGTCGTCAATCGCCTGCGAAAAATCGGAAATTCGGTCGATGTTGATTCGGCGAAGTCGCCCGAGATTCTCTTTGCTAACTCTCCTACTATAGACGAGCCGCTGCGGCCAAGTGTCTGATTTTCTAGTAGGATCCGTATTGTGGGCAATTGTGCTGAAGATTGAATATCCGGCATGAACCAAAGAATTGACCAGCGTTTCGTGATCGCCTTCTGGACGAAAACTGCGCTTTAGCACCTTCAGTCTACCGTCGGCAGTCTCCTCGATAGCAGAAACGCGCTTCAACTCCGCACGTATTGCTCCAGCCGGAATATCGCCCCCGTAGAGTCGTACAAGGTTACTAAAGGACTCAGCTTCTCCCTGGAATGGAAGCAGGGCTGGCCGCCCGCTCGAATCCAGGAACTCTTGGTCGGAGTGCCAATGATGCAGCACCTCCCAAAGTGGCGTCGTCTTTGACACGGCAACCTGCTCTTCGCCCTCGAGCAGATTGCGAAGCCTTCGAACCTCTTTCCGAGTCAAGCCGGTCATAACCGCAACGCGCGACATATTCGTCGGGCGCCCCCTGATTCCGTACTCAGAGGACGCAACGTCTACGAACGCTGCCTTGGCTACTTCGGCGAACTCGCGAAAACCAATGCCATAACGAAGAAGAATTTTGGCGATGGGTCGAAGGACCACGAAGAACGCATCAAGAATTTGTTTTTGAATCTTGTCTTGCATGCGCGGTGAATATATTCATGTCCTTCGGGATTCGCTAGCGAAATGGGGAACATGGGAAAAATTGCCCAAGCCTGTTCGGAAGGCACGAAATATGTCTACGTGAGAATTTCGGCAAGACCCGCAGAAACACGCTTGCACTGTCTAAGTGCACTCGAAGGGATAGATTTTTTTAGTTACTTTTCAATCACTTAAAATTCCACTGAGCTCATCTTCGGTGAGAATGCTTACGCCGAGTTCTTCGGCTTTCTTCAGCTTCGAGCCAGGCTTGTCGCCCGCAACGACGTAGCTCGTTTTTGACGAAACGCTGCCGCTCACTTTTCCGCCCATCGACGTAATCAAGTCCTTCGCTTCGTCGCGCGTCATGCTTGACAATACCCCGGTCAGCACGAACTTCTTTCCTGCAAGTTTTCCGTCGGCGCTGCTGGCTGCTGCCGCTTTCTCTTCCCAACGTATGCCTGCAGCGAGCAGCTCGTGAATCACCTCGAGGTTGTGATCCTCGCTGAAAAACGCCTCGATTCTCGACGCGACGATCGGGCCTACGTCGGCGACCTCCAGGAGTGCCGCCTCGTCGGCGCTACGTAGTGCCTTCAGGTTGCCAAAGTGCCCCGCCAACGACGCCGCAGTCGCCTCTCCGACCTCGCGAACACCCAGCGCAAACAGGAAGCGGCTGAACGTCGTCGCCTTGCTCTTCTCGATTGACTGGAGAAGGTTCTCGGCGGACTTTTCACCCATGCGTTCGAGGCCCGCCAGTTCGTCCCGGGTCAGCGTATAGATGTCCGCCGGCGTATGAAGGCGATCCAGCGACACGAGCTGTTCGACCAACTTGGCACCAAAGCCCTCGATGTCCATGGCTCTGCGCGACACGAAATGTTTCAGCGCCTCGATCCGTTGCGCGGCACAAACAAGCCCACCCGTGCAGCGCGCGACCGCCTCGCCTTCTTCGCGACTTACGGCGGATCCACACACCGGACACTTCCGGGGAAGCGCCACCTTGCGGGTTCCCTCGGGACGCCGCTCCTCGACGATTCCGACAACCTCGGGAATGACGTCGCCGGCGCGACGCACGATGACGGTGTCGCCAACCCGCACATCCTTGCGATGCAGCTCGTCAATATTGTGCAGCGTGGCGTTGCTGACGGTAACCCCGCCCACGAACACGGGTTCGAGTCGCGCCACTGGCGTAAGGGCCCCGGTTCGCCCGACCTGGAACTCGATGTCCCGCACGACCGTCAGCTCTTCCTGCGCCGGAAACTTGTGCGCGATCGCCCAGCGAGGCGCGCGGGAGACGAAGCCCAGTTCGCGTTGCTCGGCCAGTCGATTCACCTTGTACACGACGCCATCGATGTCATAGGGGAGCCGGTCGCGCTTCTGCGCGGTATCGGAATAGTAGGTCTTGCAACCGGCAACGCCTTTCACCACCCGCCGCTCGGGGCTGGTCTTCAGTCCCCAGCCTTGCAGCCTGTCCAGCGTTTCGCTGTGCGAAACGCCGATGTCGTCACCCCCGACGTAGCCCACGCCGTACAGGTAAATGTCCAGCGGTCGCTGGGCAGTCAGTCTCGGGTCCAACTGCCGCAGGCTGCCGGCGGCGGCATTTCGAGGATTGACGAACAGCTTGCCCCCCGTCTTGGCAGCTTCTTCGTTGTAAGCCCTGAAGCCGTCGCGCGGCATGAATACTTCACCGCGCACCTCCAGCTCGGCCGGGTACCCGGAGCCGCGCAACCGAAGCGGTACGCCGTCGATCGTACGGATATTGTGGGTGACGTCTTCGCCTACGCGCCCGTCGCCGCGCGTCGCGCCGCGAACGAGTACGCCGTTCTCGTACAGCAAGCTTACGGCAGCGCCGTCCAGTTTCGGCTCGGCGGCGTACTCGACCTCATCGCCGTCTTCGCGCTCGAGCTTTTCACGGACACGCCGGTCGAAGCCATCGAGTTCTTCGTCGTTGAACGCGTTGTCGAGGGACAGCATCGGTATGCGGTGCTCGACAGTGCCGAACGCCGCGACGGGCTCGGCGCCCACACGTTGAGTCGGCGAATCGGCCGTTACCAGGTCCGGACGTTCTTCCTCCAACCCCTGGAGCTCGCGCATCATGCGGTCATACTCGGCGTCCGGGATCTCCGGGTCGTCAAGTACGTGATAACGGTAGTTGTGGTGGCGAATCTTCTCGCGAAGGGTCGCTATTCGCTTGCTGATGTCCCCAGCTTTCGCCATGAGTGCGCCCGGGCGTTTGCCGCGTCAGGCAACTTTGTGCCGATGCTGGTACTGCACCACTTCTTCACGCATGTAACGTTCGCGCTGGATGCTGAGCGTGCTGCCCGACTCATCCAGCAACTCGCCGTCCAGCGACTGCGCCAGCGTCCGCGCCGCCGCCATGAGCATGTCGAACGCTTCGACACTGTCTATCGGCCCGGGCAACACAGCAAACAGGCTGATCCCCGGTATCTGCTGTTCCTTGATGTTCGCGAGGTCGAAACTGCCCGGCTCCACGAGGCTCGCAGCACTGAAAATGGCCTTGTCCTCGTTGGCGCCATCGAAGCGGTGGAAAATGCCGAACTTGCCGTGGCGCATGCCGATACCGCGCAGGTTGAGGATCAGCGCATCACCGGCGAACGTGCTGCCACCGCGGGCGATAATGCGCAAGGTCACGATTTTCTGCGGCGCGGAGTCGGCCATCTTTACCGGGCTCGGCTGGTCGTCCGCCTCCTCGTCAAAGTCGGCTTCGCCGTCCTCCGGATCCTCGTCAGCGGCCTCTTCGTCTTCGAGGATCGCCGGCACCAGAGGTTCAAGGAACTCGGGCTGGTCGTCGTCCCCACCGTCGCCGTCCAGCGTCGGCTCCCGGCGCTCACGATTGTCGGGAGCGATGGATTCGGGCTTCGAGGCGCGACGGCTGTAGAGATAGACGCCACCGATAACCAGTACCCCGAGCGCGAGCAGCAACCAGCGCAAACCGTCCATCGTTGTCCTCTAGCTGGCGGCCATCTTCACGGCTTCGTCGAGATCGACGGAAACGAGGCGGGAGACGCCGGGTTCCTGCATCGTGACACCCGAGAGCTGCCGGGCGAGTTCCATCGTCACCTTGTTATGCGTGATGAAAACGAACTGCACCCGGTCCGACATTTCGCGCACGATGTCGCAGAAACGGCCGACGTTTGCATCGTCGAGCGGCGCGTCCACCTCGTCCAGCATGCAGAACGGCGCGGGATTCAGTTCGAAGATCGCGAACACCAGTGCGACAGCCGTCAGCGCCTTTTCGCCACCCGACAACAGGTGAATCGTGCTGTTGCGCTTGCCGGGCGGACGCGCCATCAGCGTGACACCGGCAGAGAGCAGGTCGTCGCCGGTCAGCTCCATGTAGGCATGACCGCCGCCGAACAGTTGCGGGAACAGGCGCTGGAAACCGGCATTGATGTTGTCGTAGGTTTCCTTGAAGCGGCTGCGCGTTTCCTTGTCGATCTTGCGAATCGCGCCTTCCAGCGTCGACAATGCGCTCGTCAGGTCCGTTAGCTGCGCGTCGAGATACTCCTTGCGCTCGGACTGCTCCTTGAATTCGTCGATGGCCGCGAGGTTGATTGGGCCCAGGCGTTCGATCTTGCGCCGCACGTCCTCCAGCCGGGCATCCCAGGTATCGATGGACGCCTCCTCCGACATCTCGGCCAGCAGTGTCTCCAGCGCGAAGCCCGACTGCGCCATCTGCTCGTCGAGTCCTTCCCGGCGCACGCGCAGTTCCTGCACTGCCATTTCCGCCTCGCCGACCCGCGTACGTGCATCATCGACCTGCTGGTCGAACTGCATGCGCTCCTGGTCGAGTTCGCGCAGCCGTGCGTCCGTCTCTTCGGCCCGCCGCCGGGCAGCCGTCAGGTCTTCCTCGATCCGTACCCGGTGCGCGAGCTGTTCTTCGAGCCGTTCCCGATTCTCCGACAACGGTGTCTCGCTGGATTCGAGCTGCTGACGTATCTCCTGCTCACGCGAACGGAACTGTTCGAGCTGCCGCTGCATGCGCTGCAGATTCTGCGCCGCCGACTCCTTGCTCGACCGCCGGCTTTCGAACTGGATCGTAATGCTCTGCACGGCCAGCCGATCCTGCTCCGCCTGGGCCCGGACACGGGTGAGGTCACCGCGCAGCTCGTCACGCCGCGCCTCGAGCGACGCGCGCTCCGTTTCGAGCGACTCCAGCGTTTCGACGGCTTGCGCATGACGTTGCCTGGAGACACGGAGCTGTTCCGCGGCCGCGATGCGTTCGTTGTCGAGTTCCTTGCCTTCCTCGACGATCGCTTCCCGGCGGGCCGTGGCCTGCTCCATCTTGTAGCGCGCGGAATCAAGTTGCGCCCGGACGTCGGAATACTCCGCCAGCAATGCCGCGGCGTCCTTCTGTACGGACTCGCGACGCTCCTCGAGTTGCGTCAGGCGCGTCCGGCCGTCCTGCTGCAGCTTGCGCGCGCTGTCGAAGCGCGCCTGCAGCTCACGGATCTCGTTCTTCAGTCGGCGCATTTCGTGTTCGCGGGCCAGGATGCCGGCCTTGGCGTCCTGGTCTCGCGCGACACGCAGCCAGTCCCTGCCAAACCAGATGCCGTCGCCGGTAATCACCGACTCGCCGTCTTCCAGCAGTTCCCGGATCGACAGAGCGCTGTTCAGCGTCTCCGCCGTCCGCACTTTCCCAAGCTGGCCGCGCACCGCATCCGGCGCGCCCCGCACCATGGCCGCCAGCGACTTCGCAGGTGCCGCAGCCTCGGCGTTCGCGTCACCTTGTACGACCGTCACGCGCCCGGCACGCAACCGGCTGATGCTTTCGGTAATCGGTTCGATGTCGTCGACGCACACGGCCTGGAGGTACTCGCCCAGTACCGTTTCTACGGCCTTCTCCCAACCTTCGGTCACGTCGATGCATTGCGCGACGCGGCGATGGCTGTCGAGACCCTCGTTGTCCAGCCACTTCTGGATGCCTTCCTCGCCTTCACCCAGCGCCGCCTTCTGCAGGGCATCGAGAGAGGCGAAGCGCCCTTGCGCCGAGTGCAACAGCGAACGACGTTCCTCGACGAGGCGGGTCAGCTTCTGGTCCTGCTCCCGCAGCTTGCGCACCTTGTCCGAGACATCCGCAAGGTGACGATCGAACTCGTCGCGCGCCTGGCGCTTGCGCAGTTCTTCGTTGGTCAACTCGTCAAAGGATTGCTTCAGCACATCCCCACTGGCATCCGACTGCGCTTCGTCCAGCTTGCGCCGCCGCTCCGCAATACTTTCGAGGCGCGATTCGATCTGCTCGGCACGCGTCTGCTCGACATTGCGCAACTGCAACGTGTCGTTCTGGCGTCCCGTGTGGTCTTCCCACTGCTCCTGCCACTCGGCGAGCGCTGCCTCGGCCTTCTCCAGCGACGCGGACGACGACGACTCCTGTGCACGCGCCTGGTCGAGCCCCGGGCTGAGCTCGCTCAACGTCATCTCGAGTTGCTCGATCTCGTCGCGGTCCTTGTCGATGTGCTCGACGATCTCGCTGGCACCGAGGACAGCCTGCTCCAGGTCTTTCTTCTGGCGCTCGCGCAGTTCGCGTGCGTGCTCGATCGACTGCTCGAGGCGGGCTATCTCGCTGCCGACGCGGTAATAACGCCCCTGGACTTCGTTGAACTCGTCGCCCCGCTCCGTCTGCTGAACACGGGCATCTTCGATCGCGGATTCGATCCGGCGCTGCTCGGCAACAGCCGCCTCCAGCCGCGTCTTGCGCTCCGACAACGTCGCATTCGCCGCTTTGGATTTTTCATCCAGGCCGCGTGTTTTCAGCGCGAGTAACTCGGCGGCCGTGCGGCGTTCCTCGTCCTTCAGACGGCCGTAGCGCTCGGCCGTCTTCGCCTGCCGGTCGAGGTGCCGCAACTGTTTTTCGACTTCCTCGAGCACGTCCTGCAGACGCTCGAGGTTTTCCTTCGTGTGCTTGATGCGATTGGACGTCTCGCGTCGGCGTTCCTTGTACTTCGAAATGCCGGCGGCTTCCTCGATGAACATCCGGACTTCTTCCGGCTTGGCCTCGATCAGTCGCGAGATCATTCCCTGCTCGATGATCGAATAACTGCGCGGACCGAGACCGGTGCCCAGGAACACCCCCTGGATGTCCTTTCGCCGGCAGCGGGTGCCGTTCAGGTAGTAGCTCGAAATGCCGTCACGCGTGACCTCGCGCCGGATCGAGATTTCCGTGTACTTGGCGTACTGGCCCTCCAGCGTCGTCTCGCTGTTGTCGAACAGGAGCTCGACGGACGCGGCGCCCACGGGCTTCCGGACGCTCGACCCGTTGAAGATCACGTCCGTGATGGAATCGCCGCGCAGGCGGCTCGCCGAGCTCTCGCCCATGACCCAGCGAACGGCATCGATGACGTTCGACTTCCCGCAGCCATTCGGGCCGACGACGCCGACGAGATTGCTGGGGAAGGTGATGTTGGTGGGGTCTACAAAGGATTTGAAGCCAGCGAGCTTGATTTTGCTGAGTCGCATTGGATAGAGGTAGTTGCCAGAGGTGCCCGAGTGAAGCGGCTAGTGTAATGGAATCGGCCCGATAAAACGATTGTCGCCAGCCTCCGACACGGCCGCCCCGGCCCTCTTAATTTCGGCCAAAATCGGGCTTCCCTGCGCCGCCGGGGCATGTATAATCCCCGCCTTTTCTCGGTCCGGCAGGAGTATGAGATGCCCGCAAAGAAGACCGCGAGCAAGAAGCGAAAGAAGGCCACGGCCTCCCGGAAGAAGTCCGTCAGCAAGAAGGCGACGGCCCGTAAGTCCACGTCCAAAAAGCGCAAAGTGACCAAGAAAAAGACGAGCACTTCCGGCCGGAAGAAAGCCGCTTCGAAGAAGAAGTCGTCCTCGAAGAAGAAGGCCGCCAGCAAGAAGGCGCCTTCGAAGAAAAAGGTTTCGAAGAAAAAGCCCGCGGCCAAGAAGGCCAGCAAGAAGAAGGTCACCGTGCGCAAGACTGCATCCAAGAAAAAGGTGGCCAGGAAGCCCGCCGCCAAGAAGCACGCCCGGACGACCGCGGCGACCCGTTCGGCCAGCAAGAAGCGGGTGCCGGACAAGAATCTCGGCATGCGTCGCGGCCAGCCGCGAGGCAACGTGCTGACCGGGCCGATCCACGGCATCGAGCCTTACAAGCCGAAGCGTGGCGAGGACTACATGAGCCCGGAGCAGCTCGAGCACTTCCGGAAGATCCTGACGTCCTGGAAGCGCGAGTTGATGTTCGAGGTCGACCGTACCGTGCACCACATGCAGGACGAGGCCGCGAACTTTCCGGACCCCAATGACCGGGCCACGCAGGAATCCGAATTCGGGCTGGAACTCCGCACGCGGGACCGCGAACGCAAGCTGCTGCGCAAGATCGATTCCGCGCTGTCCCGAATCGACGACGGCAGCTACGGCTGGTGTGAAGAGACGGGCGAGGAAATCGGCCTCAAGCGCCTCGAAGCGCGGCCGGTGGCAACACTGTGCCTGGAGGCCCAGGAACGCCGCGAAATGGCCGAGCGCCAGTTCCGCGACCGGGACGACCAGTACCGGTAGGCCCGCGCCGCCGGCACCGCGATGACGAGCGAACCGTCCGGTTATACGGGCCGGTTCGCGCCGTCACCGACCGGCCCCCTCCACTTCGGATCTCTGCTCGCCGCCGTCGCGAGCTACCTGGAAGCGCGCAGTCGCGGCGGTCGCTGGCTGCTGCGCATCGAGAACATCGACCCGCCGCGTGAGCAGTCCGGCGCCGCGGACGCCATCATCCGCGCCCTGGCCGCTTACGGCTTCGACTGGGACGGACCCACGGACTGGCAGCAGAACGCCGCGGAAGCCCACCGCGCCGCGCTGGACCAGCTGCTCCGACAGGACCTCGCCTACTACTGCACCTGTTCCCGCAATGATCTCGCGGACGCCGAGACCGGCCCGCTCGGTGCGATTTATCCGGGGACCTGCCGGGGCAAGCCCGAACCGCCCGGTGGCGATGCGGCCGTCCGGGTGCTCACCGACCGTTCAACGATCGAATTCGACGATCGCCTCCAGGGGCACCAGTCCCAGGATCTCGCGGCGGAGTCCGGCGACTTCATCATCTGGCGCCGGGACGGGCTGGTGGCGTACCACCTGGCCGTCGTCGTCGACGACCACCGGCAGGGCGTGACCGATGTCGTGCGCGGCATCGACCTGATGGACTCGTCGCCCCGCCAGATCTGGCTGCAACGCGTGCTCGGGTACCCGACACCCGGGTACGCGCATATTCCGGTTGCCGTGTGGGACGACGGCAACAAGCTCAGCAAGGCCACGCACGCACCGGCGCTGCCCGAGGACACACCGGGACCGACGCTGGCCCTTGCCCTCCGTGCGCTGGGCCAGTCGCCGCCCGCGGAACTCGGCCTGCACGCCTTGCCGGACATCTGGGACTGGGCCATCGCCCACTGGGACCTGTCCCGCCTTCGAGGCCGCGAGGCCGTACACGAACGCTGATTCCTATGGCACGACCGCAAAATCGGCTATCGTAGGCGCGGTATGAAGCGGGTCATCAAGAAGTACCCTAACCGGCGCCTGTACGACACCGAGCAGAGCCGTTACATCACGCTGGCCGACTTGCGCGACCTCGTCATCGGCGGCACGGCGGTTCGCGTCATCGACCAGGCGACCGGCGCCGACATCAGCCGCAGCATCCTCCTGCAGGTCATTGCCGAACAGGAGCAAGCCGGCGATTCGATCATGAGCGAGGCCTTCCTGGCCCAGGTCATCCGTGCGCACGAACACGTCGCTGCGGGCTTCCTGGGACGCCACCTCGAAAAGAGCCTGACGACCTGGCTCGCGCAGCAGAACGACCTCCTGGGCGAGGTACGGCAGGCGGTCGGAGACGCCGAAGCGCTTGAAAATGCTACCAATCGGCAAAAAGTTGGCTGAACACCGCGCCGGTCCCGGACACCGCATATTTCTTGACAGCAAGCCCTGCAATGCCCTAGCTTGGGGCAGGCAACAGGGAATTGCTCCCCCGCCCCCTGTTGCCATGCCTGAAGGGGTCAACACCCCACGGCAGGCCCCCTGCGCCAGCGGGGGGCCATTTTTTTTGCCCCGTTCCCGGCGGACCACCCGCCCGACCGGCGATGCCTGAGCGCGGCGGCGACGTCGTCGCGAGCACGTTCCGCCCGGCACCCTGGCTGCGGAATCGTCACCTGCAGACGATGTACCCGTCCGTGCCCTGGGCTTACCTGCGTACACCGAGGGTGCGGCGGGAAATCCTGCAGCTGCCGGACGGCGACGAGACGGCCGTCGACTGGCTGGTACCGGACCGGACGCCCGGCCCGAACACGCCGCTGCTGGTCATCCTCCATGGGCTCGAGGGGTCCGCTCGGTCGTCCTACGCGCGCATGCTCATGCGGCGCGCCGAGCATCTCGGCTGGCACTGTTGCGTGATGCATTTTCGCGATTGCGGCGACTACTCGAACAAGTTGCCGCGACGCTATCACGCCGGCGAGACCAACGACCTGCGCTACTTCATCACACAGCTCGACGACAGCGAACGCTTCGGCCCGCTCGCCGCTGTCGGCTATTCGCTCGGCGGCAACGTCCTCCTGAAGTACCTGGGCGAAGCCTCGGCCACCACGCCGCTGCGCGCCGCCTGTGCGGTCTGTGTGCCACTGGATCTGCACCTCTGCGCTGACGCATTGAACAGAGGATTTTCAAGGGTTTATCAACGAATCATGTTAAATCGGATGAAGAATGCGCTGCGGCGAAAGTTCAACGCCGACACGGCTGCGTTCCGTTGGCAGCCGGCGATGGCGGCCGCGACCTTCGCCGAGTTCGACGACGTCGTGACCGCGCCGCTGCACGGCTTCGACGGTATGAATGACTACTATGACCGGTGCAGCGCGATCGGCTACCTGCGCGCCATCGACTGCCCGACCCTGATCATCAACGCCCGCGACGACCCGTTCATGACGCCGGAAGTCGTGCCCGATGCGTCGGCGCTGTCGCCGAGCGTGACGCTGGAGGTCAGTGAAGCCGGCGGCCACGTGGGATTCATCGACGGCGGCATGCCGTGGCGTCCGCACTTCTACCTTCCCGGCCGCATCGCCGGGTTTCTCGCGCCGCACCTGTCGATGCCGGGCCTCTAGGGAGACTCCGCACAGGTCCCGCTGCACACGCCAGCCGGTTGCAGGCACGCGAGCACGTCCTCTTCGAAATACTGGGCCTGGTCGACCCAGAACATGTAGTCGACCCCCATGAAGTCGCGCGCGAACTCGTACAGCATCGGCACCAGGTTGCGGCGTTCGGTACGGATCTCATCCGCGACGGCGCCGTCGGCGCCCGTCTGGCCGATGTAGTTGCCGTCCTGCACGGCGATGCCCAGCGGCACCGAGTACTTGTGCTCGTGCATCATCGCAATCGTGTGATTGAGCTGGCCGCGCCGGCGCACCATGAGGTCGGGGCCGCCGAGGCCGACGCCGATGTCCTCGCCGTGGCGATACAGGCTGCGCAGGTAGCCCTCGTCCTCCCACGGCAGCCATTCGCCGGGCATGAAGTTCGCGTATTGCATCGTGACCGAGCGCGGGAAGGCGCGCTTGAGCGCCGACATGCGGTCTCGCAGGGCCCGGGCGTACGCCTCGGGCGAGAAACTCGCGTCCTGGTCTGCACTGACGCCGATCGCGGACTCCTGCAGGTTGATGCCCTCGAGGCGGCCGTCGAACTGCCGCCCGAGCGCATCCAGCAACTTGCCGAATCGCGCCTGCACGGCCGGGTTCCAGCGCTTGACGGTCCAGCCTTCCGGATCGCCGTCGTCGTTGTACTGCGGCACCGCGCCGCCGTCGAACTCTTCGGACAACAGGTAAGCCGGCGCCGGCTGGTAATGATTGAAGAACGTGGCGTCCTGCAGCTGCACGAAAAGCGCTTTCCCGTGCGCCTTTAGGAACTCGAGGTCGGCTTCGATCGCGGAAAAGTCGTACTGGTCGCGTTCGGGCTCCAGCGCCGACCACAGGTACATGACCTGGGCGCCGGCGATACGCGGCTCGTCCAGCATGGCGTGACCGCGCAGACGGTCCCGGTCGCGGGCAACGTACATGAAGTGGCGAACGTTCCCCTCGGCGAGCGGACAGCTCGCGTCCAGGAATTGGCGGTAGGCTTCCGCGTAGCGGTCCGCCGGGTTCTCCCAGTCCGCGGCTGCCGGAGTGGAGACCACCCACGCCAGCACGGCGACGGCCGCTCTCCTCAAGATTGTCAGCCACGTTCGTTGCACCGGCGGCCCTCCGCGAAAATGCACGAGCATACAGCCACCCGGATTCCGGGCACAAAAAAGGGGCCGAGCGGCCCCTTTTTCGCGGTACCGGATGGCGCTTACGCGGCGTCGACTTCCTTCATCGACAGGCGTACGCGGCCCTGGCGATCGACTTCGAGCACCTTGACCTTGACGACGTCGCCTTCAGCCAGCTTGTCGCTGACTTTCTCGACGCGCTCGTTGGAGATCTGCGAGATGTGCACGAGGCCGTCGCGACCCGGCAGGATCGTGACGAAAGCGCCGAAGTCCATCAGGCGGGCAACCTTGCCCTCGTAGATGCGGCCGACTTCGACATCTGCCGTGATCAGTTCGATGCGGCGCTTTGCCTCGCGACCCGACTCGCCGTCGACCGAGGCGATGCGGACCGTGCCGTCGTTCTCGATGTCGACGGTCGCGCCCGTCTCTTCCGTGATGGCACGAATGACCGCGCCGCCCTTGCCGATCACGTCCCGGATCTTCTCCGGGTCGATCTTCAGCGTCATGATCGTGGGCGCCCACTCGGACATTTTCTCGCGCGGTGCATCGATGACCTTTGCCATCTCGCCCAGGATATGCAGGCGTGCGTCGCGGGCCTGAGCCAGCGCCTTGTCCATGATCTCGCGCGTGATGCCCTGGATCTTGATGTCCATCTGCAGTGCAGTGATGCCTTCCTGCGTACCGGCCACCTTGAAGTCCATGTCGCCTAAGTGATCCTCGTCGCCCAGGATGTCGGTCAGGACGGCGAACTCGTCGCCTTCCTTCACGAGGCCCATGGCCACGCCGGCCACCGGCGCCTTGATCGGCACGCCGGCGTCCATCAGCGACAGGCTGGTGCCGCACACGGAAGCCATCGAGCTCGAGCCGTTCGACTCGGTGATCTCGGAGACGACGCGGATGACGTAGCCGAAATCCTCGGTCTTCGGCATCACGGCCTGGATGCCGCGGCGAGCGAGCTTGCCGTGGCCGATTTCGCGGCGCTTCGGCGAGCCCATGAAGCCGGTCTCACCAACGCAGTACGGCGGGAAATTGTAGTGGAGCATGAACGGCTCCTTGTACTCGCCTTCCAGCGCGTCGATGATCTGCGCGTCGCGACCCGTGCCGAGCGTCGTGACGACGATGGCCTGAGTTTCGCCGCGCGTGAAGACCGCGGAGCCGTGTGCACGCGGCAGCACGCTCACGCCGACGTTGATCGGGCGAACCGTCGACTGGTCGCGGCCGTCGATGCGAGCTTCGCCCGCAATCACGCGCTTGCGCACCGTGTTCTTCTCGAGCTTCGACAGCGCGCCGGCCACTTCTTCGATCGACCAGCGAGCGTCGGCGCCTTCCGGAACCAGCGCGGCGATGGCGGCATCCTTGACGGCCTTGACGGCAGCCTGGCGCTCCATCTTGTCGCTGATCAGGTAAGCCTCGGTCATGCCGGCCTGCGCCTTGTCGGCTACGGCGGCGGCAAGATCGGTGTCTTCGGCCGGGGCTTCCCAGTCCCATGCCGGCTTGCCGACTTCAGCGGCCAGCTCGTTGATCGCGTTGATCGCCGCCTGCATCTGCTCGTGGCCGAACATGACGGCGCCCAGCATGACGTCCTCGGACAGGATGCTGGCTTCCGACTCGACCATCAGGACGGCGTCTTTCGTGCCGGCGACGACAAGTTCGAGCGCCGAATCGGCAATCTGCGAGACGGACGGGTTCAGGATGTAGTTGCCGTCCTTGTAGCCGACCTTGGCGGCGCCGATCGGACCGGCGAACGGCATGCCCGAAATCGCGAGTGCCGCGGAGGCGCCGATCAGGGACGGGATGTCCGCGTCCACTTCCGGGTTCAGCGACATGACCGTCGCGACAACCTGTACTTCGTTCTTGAAGCCCTTCGGGAACAGCGGGCGGATCGGCCGGTCGATGAGACGGCTGATCAGCGTTTCCTTTTCGCTCGGGCGACCTTCGCGCTTGAAGAATCCGCCGGGGATCTTGCCGGCCGCGTAGGTTTTTTCCTGGTAGTTGACGGTCAGCGGGAAGAAGTCGCGGCCCGGATCGGCGCTCTTCTTGCCAACGGCCGTCACGAGAACCACCGTGTCCGCCATCTCGACGATAACGGCACCGTCTGCCTGGCGCGCAATGGCGCCGGTCGTCAGTGAGACTTCGTGCTCACCGTACTGAAATTTCTTTGTCGTTGATTTCACTGTGTATGCTCGGTTGAATTCTTGAATGCAACAGGAACCCTCCGCGTCCCCTTACAGGGTCGACATGAGGGCGTTGCGTTGCCGGGAGCGCGCTCGCTTAGCGGCGCAGGCCGAGCCGGGAAATCAGCTCGCGGTACCGGTCCTGGTCCCTGGACTTCAGGTAGTCCAGCAGTTTGCGGCGCTTGTTGACCATGCGCAGCAGACCCTGACGGCTATGGTGATCCTTGGTGTGTGCGCCGAAGTGTTCGGTAAGTTCGGCAATTCGTGCCGACAGCAGTGCGACCTGAACTTCGGGCGAACCGGTATCGGCGTCGCCACGACCGTAGTCGGCGACAATCTTCGCTTTCGCTTCACTGGAAAGTGACATTTCTCTCTAACTCCACAGTACTTATGTACTTGTCTCTGATATGGCCCTTTTTTGGAGCGCGGTATTCTAGCGCCTGATCTGGCCTATTAACAGCCCAAAATCGCATTCCGCGACAAATAGTTACCGACCCGCGAAGATCCGTTTCGGCGTCACGTCACCGCCCTCCGAACACTCGCCGATGCCGATGAAATCGGCGGGCTCGCCGGGCCCGTACAGGCGCACCAGCCCGCTGGCCGATGCACCTGCCGTGCGTACTGGCATGCCGTGCCGGACCCGGCCGGCGGCGTCCGCGTCGAGTTCGACCGCAGGAAAGCCCTGCAACCCGGCGTCCGGCGGCAGCAGTCGGCCGGCGAGCGCATCGGCGCCCTCCCCGGCCAGCGCGGCGACGGCTTCCATGTCCAGCATCGCCCGGGGATCGAAGTCGCCGACGGACTCCCGGTGCAGGCTGCGCGTGTACGCAATCGTGCCGGCGCGGGCCGCGGCGTCCTCGACTAGCGTCCGCACGTAGGTCCCCTTCGAGCAGCGCACCCGGAACACCAGGCGCGTCCCCGCCGCCTCGAGCAGGTCAATGGCGTACACCGTGATGGGCCGGGGCTCGCGCTCCACCGTCTCTCCCTTTCGGGCCAGTTCGTAGAGGCGCTTGCCGTCCTTCTTCAGTGCCGAGTACATCGGCGGTACCTGCTGCGATTCGCCGAGGAATCCGTCGAGAATGGCCTGCCAGGCCGCGGCATCCAGCGCGGGCACCGGCTGCGACGACGTTTCCTGTCCTTCGGCGTCGCCGGTGTCGGTCGCCCGCCCGAGCCGCGCCGTCACCCGGTACGTCTTGTCGGCGTCCAACAGGAACGCAGAAACTTTCGTCGCTTCTCCGAAGCAGAGCGGCAGCATGCCGGTCGCCGCCGGGTCGAGGCTGCCGGTGTGGCCAGCTTTCTTCGCGCGCAGCAGGCGCTTTACGCGCTGCAATGCCCCGTTCGACGTGATCCCTGCCGGCTTGTCGAGCAACAGAATGCCGTCGATCGCCACCGACCGACCGCGGGAAGCCGTATTCATGGCGGTTACTGCTCGTCGTCGTCAGCGGCCGGGTCGTCACGGACGACCGCGGCGTCGATGATCCGGCTGATATGCGCCGCCCGCTCGGCACTGTCGTCGTGCTGGAACCGGAGTTCCGGGATGTGCCGCACCATCAGCTCGCGGCCGAGCCGGCCGCGCAGGAACCCGGCCGCGCTGTGCAGGCCGTCCTGCACCGGTTGCGGGTCCGCCTCGGGGTCGAGCAGGCTGAAATAGACGCGGGCGACGCCGAGGTCGCGGGACAGGTCCACGCTCGTCAGCGACACGTCCTGCAAACGCGGGTCCTTGGTCTCCGACCGCAATACCTCGCTCAGGGTGCGCAGGATCTCGTTGCCGAGACGCTGGTTGCGAGAAAACTCCCTGGGCATCGCGCGACCGGCGTCAGTCCAGCGTACGCGCGACTTCGACGCGTTCGAAGCACTCGATCTGGTCGCCGACCCGGACGTCGTTGTAGTTGCGAACGCCGATACCGCACTCGGTGCCGGAGCGCACTTCGTTCACGTCGTCCTTGAAGCGGCGCAGCGATTCCAGCTCGCCTTCGTAGATCACGACGTTGTCGCGCAGTACGCGGATCGGGTTCGAGCGCTTTACGTAGCCTTCGGTCACGATGCAGCCCGCGACGTCGCCGAACTTCGGCGACTTGAACACTTCCTTCACCTCGGCGAGGCCCACGATCTGCTCGCGGATCTCCGGCGCCAGCAGGCCGCTCAGCGCTGCCTTCACGTCGTCGATCGCCTCGTAGATGATGCTGTAGTAGCGAACGTCGACGCCCGACTCCTTGATGGCCGCGCGCGCCGCCGCGTCCGCGCGGACGTTGAAGCCGATGATCACGGCGTTCGATGCGGCCGCGAGCGTGGCATCCGTTTCCGTGATGCCACCGACGGCGGAGCCCAGCACCTTGACCTTGACCTCGTCGGTCGACAGCTTGGTCAGCGCGTCGCGCAACGCCTCGGCGCTGCCGTGCACGTCCGACTTGATGATCAGCGACACGGATTCTGCCTCGCCGTCCTTCATCTGGCTGAACATGTCCTCGAGCTTCGAGGCCTGCTGCTGCGCGAGCTTCGCGTCGCGCGTCTTGGCCTGGCGGAACTCGGCGACTTCGCGCGCCTTGCGCTCGTTCTTCACGACCAGGAAGTCGTCGCCGGCGCTCGGCGTGTTCGACAGGCCGAGCACGACGGCCGGGCTCGACGGCCCCGCCGACTTGATCGACTTCTTCGTCTCGTCGAACATGTTGCGGATACGGCCGTACTCTTCGCCGGCGATGATCATGTCGCCCTGGTTCAGCGTGCCCGACTGAACGAGCAGCGTCGCCACGGCGCCGCGCCCCTTCTCGAGGCTCGCCTCGATGACGATGCCCTGCGCGGGCCCGTCGACGACGGCCGTGATGTCCATCAGTTCTGCCTGCAGCAGGATCGACTCCAGCAGCTTGTCCACGCCCTCGCCGGTGTGTGCCGAGACCTGGACGAACAGGTTTTCGCCGCCCCACTCCTCCGGGATGACCTCGTGCTGCGCGAGCTCGCTGCGCACGCGTTCCGGGTCGGCGTTCTCGCGATCGATTTTGTTGATTGCGACGACGAGCGGCACTTCTGCCGCCTTCGCATGCTGGATCGCCTCGATCGTCTGCGGCATGACGCCGTCGTCGGCCGCGACGACCAGGACGACGATGTCGGTAGCCTGTGCGCCCCGGGCACGCATCGCGGTAAAGGCCGCGTGGCCCGGCGTGTCGAGGAACGTGATCTTGCCGCGGTCCGTCTCTACCGAGTAGGCGCCGATGTGCTGCGTAATGCCGCCGGCTTCGTCGTCGACGACCTTCGTGCGACGGATGTAGTCGAGCAGCGACGTCTTGCCGTGATCAACGTGACCCATGATGGTCACTACCGGCGAGCGCGGCAGCGCGTCGCCCGCGTTCTCGGCCGACACCTCGTCGGCGAGCAGCTGCTCGTCGATGTCCGCGTCCGAAATCGGCTTCGCGACGTGGCCGAGTTCCTCGACCACCAGCGTCGCGGTGTCCTGGTCGATGACCTGGTTGATCGTCACCATGGCGCCCATGTTGAACAGCACCTTGACGACCTCGTTGCCTTTCACGGCCATGCGCTGCGCCAGGTCCGACACGGAAATGCTTTCCGGGATCTCGACCTCGCGCACCACCGGTGCCGTCGGCCGCTCGAACCCGTGTTGCGAGTCGCCGCCAAGCGATACCGCGCGCCGGCGCATCGGCGCCTTGCGCTTGCGGCGGCCGCTCTTGTCGCCCGCGACGTGCAGTTCCTTGCGGCCGTACTTCGTCTCGGGCCGCTTCGGGGCCGCCTTCGGCTTTTCCTTCGTACGCCGCGTCCGCGCGTCCTGCTCCGCCTTTTCGAGGCGTGCCCGCTCGTCGGCCGCGTCCTTGGCCGCCTTGATCTCGGCGTCGCGCGCTTCCTGCTCGGCTTCCTGGCGTGCCTTCTCTTCCTTCTCGCGCTGGGCTTCCTCGGCCTTGACCGCGGCTTCCTTCTCCGCCGCGAGGCGTTCCTGCTCGCGCTTTTCGGCGGCCGCCTTCTCCTCGGCTTCGCGCCGCTGGCGATCGAGCTCTTCCTGTTCCTTTTGCGCCTGCTCTTCCAGGACATTCCGCTTGATGTAGGTCCGCTTCTTGCGCACTTCCACGTTGACCGTGCGCGACCGTCCCTGCGCGCCCGAGAGCTTGAGCTCGGACTGCGACTTGCGCTTCAGCGTGATCCGCCGCGGCGCCGCGTCCATCGGCGCGGCGTCGTCGCGACCGTGGCTGCGGCGCAGGTGCGTCAGCAGCTCGAGCTTCGCGTCGTCGCTGATCGTATCGCCGGACCCACTGACCTTGATGCCCGCTTCGTCGAGCTGCGCAAGCAGCTTCTCGACGGGTACCTTCAGGACATCTGCAAATTGTTCAACGGTTACATCAGCCATACTTCACACTCCGGTCAACGACGGTTTCGGGTACGCGAGTACCGCGCTTACGCCTGTTGCTCCGCTTCGAACCAGTGCTCGCGCGCCTTCATGATCAGCGCCGCAGCCTGTTCCGCGTCCATTTCCCTGATTTCCAGCAGGTCGTCCGTCGCCAGCTCCGCAAGATCTTCGCGGGTCACGACGCCATTGCTCGCGAGCTGGTATGCGAGGCCCTTATCCATGCCTTCGAGGCTGAGCAGATCTTCGGCCGGCTCGGCCTCGTCGATCTTCTCTTCCTTCACGATCGCCTGCGTCAGCAGCACGTCGCGCGCACGGTTGCGCAGCTCGTTGACGATCTCCTCGTCAAACTCCTCGATTTCCAGCAGTTCCGAGGTCGGGACGTACGCCACTTCCTCGATCGTGGAGAAGCCTTCCTGCACGAGGATGAGGCCGATCTCCTCGTCGACGTCGAGCTGCTTCGAGAACATCTCGATCAGCTCCTTCATTTCGGACTCGCTCTTCTGCTCCGCGTCCGCCGCGGTCATGACGTTCAGCTCCCAGCCGGTCAGCTCACTGGCCAGCCGGATGTTCTGCCCGCCGCGGCCGATCGCCTGCGACAGCTTGTCCTCTTCGACCGCGATATCCATGCTGTGGGCATCCTCGTCGACGACGATGGACACGACTTCGGCCGGCGACATCGCGTTGACCACGAACTGCGCGGGATTGTCGTCATACAGGATGATGTCGACGCGCTCGCCGGCGAGTTCGTTGGATACCGCCTGCACGCGCGAGCCGCGCATACCCACGCACGCGCCGACGGCATCAATGCGCTTGTCGTTGCTGCGCACGGCGATCTTGGCGCGCAGGCCCGGGTCGCGGGCGGCGCCGAGGATATCGATCAGGCCCTGGCCCACTTCCGGCACCTCGATCTTGAACAGTTCGATCAGAAACTGCGGCGACGTCCGGGTCATGAACAGCTGCGGGCCGCGTGGCTCCGAGCGTACTTCGGTCAAGAGCGCCTTGATGCGGTCCTGTGGACGCACCGGCTCTCGCGGCACCATCTGTTCGCGCGCGACGAAACCCTCGGCGTTTCCGCCGAGATCGATATAGACGCCGTTGCGGTCGACGCGCTTCACCAGGCCGGACAGCATCTCGCCTTCCCGTTCCTTGTACTCCTCGACGACCTGCTCGCGCTCGGCCTCGCGCACCTTCTGCACGATGACCTGCTTCGCGGTCTGTGCCGCGATGCGTCCGAAATCGACGGACTCCATCGGCTCCTCGACGAAACCGCCCGGCTCGGCGTCAGGGTTGACGTCGACGGCATCAATCATGCGCAGCTCCCGGTCCGGGAACTCGAGCTCCGTCGAATCGTCGGCAAAGACCAGCCAGCGGCGGAACGTCTCGTAGTCGCCGCTCGTCCGGTCGATCGCGACCCGCACGTCGATGTCATCGCCGTGCTTGCGGCGCGTCGCCGATGCCAGTGCCAGCTCGATGGCCTCGAAGATGATCTCCTTCTCGACGCCCTTCTCGTTCGAGACCGCGTCGACGACCATCAGAATCTCTTTGCTCATACCCTGAAACTCCCGTTTCGCCCGGCGATTCAACCGCCCGGCACCAAGCGCGCACTGTCGATGGTCGACAGTGGCAGGCTGTGCTGTTCGCCGTCGACTTCGACGACGACCTGGTCGTCCGCCGCCGACAGCAACTTTCCGCGGAAGCGCCGCCGCCCCTCGATGGGGAAACGCATCTGCACCTTCACGGTCTCTCCCGCGAAACGCTGGAAATGCGCCAGCTTCGTCAACTTCCGATCCAGTCCCGGCGACGACACTTCGAGGTCGTAGTGACCCGGAATCGGGTCCTCGACGTCGAGCAGCGCGCTGACCGCCAGGCTGACTTTCTCGCAATCGTCGAGCCCGATACCGTCCGCGCTGTCGATGAACAGCCGCAGCACGCCATTGCGGCCTGCAAGCTTCGCTTCCACGTCGATCAGCTCGTAGCCCAGGCGTTCCACGGCGGGCTCGAGCAGGCTGCGAAGTTCATCTCCAACCAACATTAAGTAACTTGCTCAACTCATTGTCTAAAAACAAAAAATGGGCCTCTGGCCCATTCGCTTCCCGCGCCGGTCGCCGCCCTGTCGGCGTCGCGCAGGCAACAAAAAAGCCCTCAGCGGGGCTTTCTCTACCGCGGAACGCCAAGGGCGCTCCCGGTAGCCTGGGTCTCAAGCGTCGGTCACAGCAATCGCCAAAACCTCACGCCCCGCCCGTTCACTGGCGCGCGATTATACGGTATCCCGTAGCGCAGAAGCAACGGCGCCCGGGGCTCATTCGGCGCAAGCGGACAGCACCGCGTCGAAGCGCTCCGTGCGCTCCGCGCCGCGGGTGGCCGTGAGCTGGTAACCCACGTAGTACTTGAATACGTTGCTCACGTAAGTCACGGTTTCCCGGCCGATTTCCCGAGCCGCGACGATCTCGACGTTGTTGAACCAGCGGTTCGGGTCGTAACCCTCGGCCGCCGCGTCCCGGCGAAGCGCCGCGACCCGCGCCGGCCCCGCGTTGTAGGCCGCGAGGCTGAACAGCCACTGGCTCAGGGGATCGAAGCCCGGCCCGCTGAAGTAGCGGTCCGCCAGGAAACGAAGGTATTTCGTGCCGGCGTGCACGTTCCCGTCGACGGTCTCGATGGCCGGCACCGCCACGTTCGGGTCGGCCGCCGTGGACGGGCGGATCTGCATCAGGCCGACGGCGCCGGCCTGGCTGCGGCGTGCCTGGTCCAGGCCGGATTCCTGATAGGCCTGCGCGGCCAGCATGAGCCAGTCGAATTCGTACAGTCCCGCGTACTGACGGAACACGTCGATCAGCGGTTCGAGTGTCGCGAGCGACTGCGGCGAGTGGGCGCAGCGAACCCGAGCCGCATCGGACAGGTAGCGGTTGTAGGTGTCATTGCCGACCAGCGTGCCCTTGCCATAGCGCTGCATGAAACCGCCGAGCATAGCGGCGAACGCCGGGCTCTCCGACCGATGTGCCCAGCCGATCGCCCCGCCCGCGTTGATGACCAGGTCGTGCCGAACGACGATTTCGGGAAACACGCTGGCCCAGAACTCGGCCTTGTAGTCGTCCATCACGGTCATCGGTACCAGGCCGGCATTGACCATCTCGAGCAGGTCCTCCGCCTCGAGCAGTTCGTCCGCCGGGATGACCGCGGGTGGGTCCAGCCCGCGCGCACCGAAGTCGTTCGCGAGTCCCTGCAGGTGCTCGAAGTAGCTGCTCGACGGCCTGACGATGACCGGTTGCCCGGCAAGATCGTCGAGATTCGTGATCGGACGCGCCGACGGGCCGGTCACTATCACCTCGTCGATGTCATCGAGCCACGGTCGCGTGAATGTCAGGGCCTCGGTCCGGCTGTCCGTCGCGGTCAGGTCGCCGGCCGCCAGGTCGGCATGCCCTTCGAGCACCGCTGGTAGCAGTCGGTCACGCCCCACTGGGATGATGATCACGTACACCTTGAGGTGCCCGCTGCCGAGTTCCGCATTGATGTGGGACTCCAGGCGCCGCAGCATTTCGTAAGCCGCGCCGCGCGGTTTCCCGTCCTCGTAGAAATACTGGTAGCCGCCGTAAGGCACCACTGCACGCACGATCCGGCGCTCCGCCATCGCATCGAAGTCGCCGAACCAGGGCTCCCAGACCCGGCCGAAGGTCATTGCCAGTTCGTCCAGCGGCGATGCGACCGCGTCGCTGTCCTCCGGTGCAACGTGCGCCGCCAGCGCGGAGTCCTCCGGCCCGGACGTCGCCTCCTCCGATGCCGCCGATGTCGGCGACGGCCGGTCGCCGCACCCCGCAACCATCAAGGCGCAGGCGTACGTCGCGAATTGTCCCGCTCGTATCGCCTTCTCTGGTCCGCAGAAGCGCTGCTTTCTTCGCGCCATGGGGCAAGCCTACGCGAGCCGGTGCCGGTGATCGACCGATTTCCGGTGCAGGCCGTGTCAAAACCGGGGCAAGGCCAATCAGGGCGGCACGCACCGCGCCGCCTTCCCGACCACTGCCAGGAGAAACCAGTGAACAAGCCCAAAACGACGTGTTTCCTGAGCGCATTGCTGGTGTTGAGTCTGTCGCCGATCGCGGCAAACGCCACCGAGCCCTGCGGCGACTTCGGCGAATGCAAAGTGCTCGTCGAGATCAACTCTTCCGATGGCGACATCGGCTTTCATTTCCTGATGGACGGCGACGACCTGCGTACTGCCGCGCTGTTCAACCCGAAGAAGCGCAAGATCTTTGCCTACAGCACGCGGCGCGAGCTGCGCCGGCAGTTCCTGACCGAGGTCTTCGCCGAAAGTGCCGAACCGCTCTGCTTCGACCCGACGCTCGACGACGACGAGGAGAACGACGAGGAGCCTTTCGTGACACTCGAAGATTTTCTCGATCGCTGGACCGCCGGCACATACCGCTTCTTCGGTATCGGCGCCGACTGGGAACTGTCTTTCGGTGAGTCGGAACTGACCTTCAACCTGCCGGCCGCCCCGATCGACCTCGCCTACGTCGAGGAAGACGACGACGGCGATGTGGAAGCGGAGATTTCGTGGGCGCCCGGAGACGATCTCGGTGAGTGCTCCGACGGCATGGAACGGCTGCAGATGGCGCCCGCCGACGTTCCCGTGGCGGCCTGGGAAGTGGTACTCGAGCCGGACGTCGACGGCCTCGTCGGGTCGTACACGTACGTGACTCGTATCCCGGGTGATGCCGAGGAGCTGGAAGTCGAGGTTCCCGACGACTATCTCGAACTGCTGCCGGACAACACGTCGGTCAAGGTCGAGGTCGGCGCGATCGGGTTCGACGACAACGCGACGTTCACCGAGATCGACGAGATCTGCGTTAACGAAACGGAAGAGAATGGCTGCGGCTTCGATGATTGACACCATCCGGGTCCGGGTCTTCGCGGCGGGGCTCCTGGCGAGCCTCGCCGCCCTGGTCGATTCACCCGCCATTGCCGCGGAGGCCGTCGACGTCCGCTGCCGTCACGACGTCGTGCAGGTCGATGCGGCCGACGCGGACACCCAGGCGATCGTCGAGGCGATTGCGGCCGCCTGTGGCCTTCGCTACATCGGCCACGCGCCGGTCGACGGCACCACCACGCTGGTCACTGACGACGTTTCGTTGTCCGAGGTACTGGAACGTTTGCTCACCGACGACAGCTACCAGCTGCTGCTGGCCGAACCCGCCGGCAGCGGCCCGCGAGGCACGCTGTGGGTCTTCGCGGACGGCGAAACGCTGCCGGCGGAGGCCGCGATCCTCTTCGAGACGGCAATGCTCCAGGGTACGGTTGCCCAACGCCGCCAGGCCGTCCGGGACCTGCGCCGCCACGGGTCCGACGATGCCGTGAACCTGCTGGCGCTGGCGCTCGTCGATCCGGATCGGCGCATTCGCGATGCGGCGATGGAAGCGCTTGCCGCCATCGGCTCGGACGCGGCCGTCGCCGCGCTCGCCAGCGCCGGGTCGAGCCTCTCCGCTCCCGACCGTGCAGAAGCGGCCGACATGCTCGCGATGACCGATGCGCCGCTCGCAATCGACTACCTCGAGGTTGCGTTGCGTGATCCCGACCCGGCGGTGCGCGCCGCGGTGCTCGAGTCGCTGGCCGACGTCCCCGACGAGCGCGGGCTGCCCCTGGTTCGCGCGGCGCTCGAAGACCCGTCCGTCGAGGTGCGGCAAGCGGCGCTCGAGGTGCTGGAGGCCCTGGACGACGAGCGGCAATTCCGTGCCCTGTACCCCTGGAAATAGTCCGGGTGCGCAGGTCGTCGGCGGCAAAGCGCGTACAATCAGGGCGACCGATTTCTCGCGACGCGGCCGTCTAAGCGGTTGACACGCGGGAGTCAGAGACCATGCCGGTTTACATCGACGACAAGCGGCTCGCCAAACGCCTGCTCGCCGGCGACGAGCAGGCGTTCGGCCGGTTCTTCGACGAGAATTTTGCGCGTTTGTACCGTTTCGCGGCCGTGCGGCTGCCGGACGATGCCGACGCGAACGCTGACATCGTCCAATCCACGCTGAACCGGGCGCTGGCCAAGATGCACACGTACCGCGCGGAGTCCGCGATGTTCACGTGGTTGTGCGCGATCTGCCGCCACGAGATCAGCGACTGGCTCGGCCGGCAGAAACGTTATCGCGACCATATCGTGCTGGTGGAAGACCGCCCCGAGATTCGGGCGGCACTCGACTCCTTCCAGGCACCCTCGGATGCCGGTCCGGAACGCCAGTATCGGCGTACGGAAACGATACGACTCATCCAGGTCGCACTCGACCAGTTGCCGTCGCACTACGGCGATGTGCTCGAATGGAAGTACGTCGAGGGTCACTCGACGAAAGACATCGCCGGTCGCCTGCAGATCGGCGCCGAAGCCGCACAGTCGTTGCTGGCACGCGCCAAGCGCGCGTTCGCTGACGTTTACTCCTCGCTCGGCGCGACGCTGGACGAGAACGAGGGCCGGGTACAGCCATGACCGACAATCCGAATCCGCCGCTCCACGAATCCCGGGATGCCGTCGAGGCACTGCTCGGACAGGCGAGCCGGCGCCCTCGCCCGCCGGCGAAAGCGACCGCCGACGTTCGCACCGCCGTGCACGCGGAGTGGCAATCGCTGACCCGGGCGCGCCGCCGGCGACGACGACTCCTCGCCGCCGGCGCAGCGGCCGGCGTGTTCGCCCTGGCGATCACCGCGACGCAACTCATGACGGTAGACCCGGTGTTGCCGGAGACGGTCGCGGTCTCCGCCCGGCAACACGGCGACGTGTTCCTGGTCGGCGCCCAGTCGGAATTGCTGCCGCTCAACCCGGCATCGGTCATCGAGGCGGGTCAGACCGTGCTGACGTCGTCGGGCGCCGGCCTGGGTCTCGACTGGAACACCGGCATCTCCCTGCGGGTCGATGCGTCGACACGGGTCGAGATGACGGCTCCCGATACCATTTATCTGCAGACTGGCCGCGTCTACGTCGACACGGACGCGGACGGAAGCGCGGGACCGCTTGTCGTCCGGACCGACGTCGGCACCGTGACCCACGTCGGCACCCGCTACATGGTGTCGGTCAAGGACGAAGAGCTGACCGTGTCGGTCCGCGACGGCCGCGTGCGCATTGACGGCCACTACCACGACGCAGCCGGCCAGCCCGGCGACCGGGTTCGCCTGCACGGCTCGGCGCGGCCCGTCGTCGATCGCCTGCCCGCGCACGGCGAGACCTGGCGCTGGACCGAATCGCTGGCCGGCACGCTCGACGTCGACGGCAAACCAGCCGACGATTTTCTGCGCTGGGTCAGCCACGAAACCGGCTACCGGCTCGTCTACGACGATGACGCGACCGAGAGGACCGCCCGCGAAACGTTGTTGAAAGGCCGGGTGGACGCCGACCCCCGAACCGAGTTGGGACTGCGGCTCATGACGATGGACCTCGACTACGACATCAACGCGGCGCGCGGAGAACTGCGTGTCCGCCGGCGCACGGGAGATACGACTGACTAGAGTCCAGCTACTTGCCGTTCTCGTACTTTGCGCGATGGCCGCGCCGGCCATTGCGGAAGGAAACTCGTACCTGGGACGCAGCGTCGCAGACGTCATCGACGGGTTTCGCGACGACGGGTTGCCGGTCGCCTACAGCACCAGTCTCGTCAGCGACGACCTGCAAGTCACCGTCGAACCGGACGCCCGCGACCCGGTGTCGATCATGCAGGCGATTCTTGCGCCTCACGGCCTGACGTTGCGGCTCGAATCCGGCGTGTGGCTCGTCGTTCGCGATAGAAAATCCCCGCGACCGGACAGTTTGCCCACTGCCCCCGAAGACCCGGTCGAACGGCGACTCGAGGAAATCGCCGTGTCGGCCAGCCGCTACGAAATACCCAGCGAGGCGGCCGACTCGCACTTCAGTCTCGACCGGGCGACCATCCAGTCGATCCCGACGCTCGGCGACGATCCGATGCGCGTCGTGCAGCGTCTGCCCGGCGCCGCCGCGAGCGGCGCGTCGGCCAGGACCCATTTCCGGGGCGGTGACGAGGACGAGATCGGCATCCTGCTGAACGGCCATCGCCTGTTCGACCCGTTTCACGTCCGCGACTTCCAGAACATCTTCAGCGCGATCGACGCGCGCGCCATTGAGGGTGTGGAGGTGTACACGGGCGGCTTCCCGGTCCGTTACGGCGAGCGCATGAGCGGCATCATCCTGATGCAATCTCTCGAGACACCGGACGACTGGCGGCACGAAATCGGCATTAGCGTCTACAACACGTCCGTCCTGACAACTGGCACATCCGGGCGCGCGAACTGGCTGCTGTCGGCGCGGCGCGGCAATCTCGACCTCGTCATCGACCCGCAGTTCGGAAAGCCCTCCTACTCCGACGCGTTTGCCAGGGCGGGACTGGAACTGACACCGAATGCGGCACTCACGTTCAACGTTCTGTACGCCAACGACAGTGTCGAGGTGGTGCTGGAATCGGACCCGGATGAACTCGAGCAGGTACACAGCGACACGAAGAACCTGCAGTTCTGGCTGCAACTCGACAATCGCTGGTCCGACAGGCTGTCGAGTCACTCGATACTGTCCGCCGTCGACTTCGACAACGTTCGCGCGGGCACGCTGAACGATCCGGAGAAGATCGTCGGACTGGTCCGCGATGCGCGAAGCGCGCAACAGATCGGTTTTCGGCAGGACTTCAGTTTTCGCGCGTCCGAGCGGCACGCCCTGCAATGGGGGTTCGAAATCCGGAGGAACGAAGCCAACTACGACTACCGCAACCACGCCGAGTATTTCGAGCTGCCGGCGATCTATCCGGAACAACCTGACTCGATCGACACCCAGGTGCGGGCATCGCCGAGTGGCGGCAACTACGCACTCTATGTAGCGGACCGATGGCGTTTCTCGTCCGACACCGTGCTCGAGTGGGGCCTGCGGTGGGACGATCAGACGTACACCGGCACCGCATCCGACTCGCAACTCAGCCCACGTATCAGCCTGCTGCAGTACCTGGGCGACCGTTCCGAGCTTCGCGTTTCCTGGGGCCGTTATCACCAGGCCCAGGAAATTCACGAGTTGCAGGTCGAGGATGGCATCGACGGCTTCTGGCCGGCGCAGCGCGCGGATCATTTCATCATCGGCTACCTGCATGACTTTGACGACCACAACACGTTGCGCATCGAGGCGTTCCGGAAGGCGCTGGATTCGGTGAGGCCGCGGTTCGAAAACCTGTTCGACCCGCTCGGCGTCATCCCCGAAGTGCAACCGGACCGCGTGCGCATCGACGCGGAAAGTGCGCTTGCCACCGGCATCGAAGTCTTCTTCGAGCACGACCGAGGGCCGATCGAGTGGTGGGCTAGCTACGTGTTCGCCGACGTCGCCGACCGGATCGACGACGAAAACGTACACCGCAGCTGGCACCAGCGGCACGCAGCGCAGGGAGGCATACGCTGGCACAACGAAGCATGGGACATCGCGCTTGCGGCCAATGTCCACAGCGGCTGGCCGTCGACAGACCTGGCGCTGGTCGAAAATGGTGTCGACGACGAGGGCGAGACGGCGTATCTCGTGATTCCCGGCCCGCGCAACGCCGGCCAGTACGACACGTTTGCGAGCCTCGACTTCCGCGTCTCGCGCAAGTGGCTGCTACCGCGGGGACGGCTGACCGCGTTCTTCGAAGTGACAAACCTCACGAACAGAAAGAACCCGTGTTGTCTCGATTGGGACCTGGAGGAGGACGACACTACCGGCGATGTCACGCTCGAGCGCGGCGTCGACTACTGGATGCCTTTGCTCCCCGCCGTGGGCGTGCTCTGGGAGTTCTGACGCACCGGGGCACGATCCGGCGCAGCCGCGCACGCCCGCGCCCCACACTGAATCGCGCGCTGCGCGCCTGCTGATCAGCGCGCGGTGCGAAAGTCCCGCAGGAAGTAAGTCGACAGCATCGTCGGTTCGTCCGCGTCGGGTTCATCCCAGCCGGGAACGTCCTCGCTGCCGCTTTTCTGCTTTTGCACGTCGTCTTCGGCACGGTAGTCGCCGGTCCGGAACTCGATGCGCTCGGGCGTGCCCTCCGCGCCAAACCGGGCATCGGACGCCACGACTTCGCCGTTCAGACGCAGTCGGTAAACCTGTTTCTCTGCATCGAGGTCGAACTCGAACGCGTACCAGCGCCCTTCCGCCAGGCTCGATACCGCGACGTCCTTTGTACCGTCGTTCGCCGAAAGCCCGCCGTCTTCCCGCCGCAACCGAACGAGCCGGTCGCCGGCGCCCGTGACGATGTCAATTTCCAGCGGACCGTGGGCGGATTCCGTGTATAGATCGAACGCGACGGTCTGCTGCTTGGCCCGCGCAAACACCCGTTGCGCCGCCGCGTAGTCGTACGGATCCCGGTCGGACAGCTTCAGACTGTTGCGTGCCGCATCCGGGCCCTCCACCACTTCGATCTCGTGCCAGGGCCCGTGGTAGATGTTCCAGTCTGTGACCACCCCGCCGATCTCCATGGCGTCGAAGTCGTCCGCCACCGGTCCCTGCACCTCGCGCCGAATCGGCACCGGGATGCGCGAGATCCACATGTCCTCCTTGGTCACGGAATAAGCAACCCACAGGTCGTCACCGGGCGGATTGCCATTGCCCTCGACGATACCGCGCACGTACTGCTGGCCCGGCCGCTTGTGCAAGCCCCAGTAGCGCTTCGGCGGCAGCTCCTGGTGCACCGCTGCAACCCCGTGAAACCGAATCCCGTCATCGCTGGTGGTCACGGCCAGCGGATGCCGGGCCGCGCTGTGCGTCGGGTTCACGACGAGCGCGTAGCCGCCGGGGTCGAGTCGCTGCGCCCAGACTTTGGCGCCGCCCCAGGTGAACCTCGGCAAGCGCACGAGCGGACTCCAGTGCTCGCCGCCGTCTGTCGTGACGGTGGCCAGGCTGTCCTTGAAGAGCCCGACGACGACACCGTCATCGCGTGTGTAGAAGTTGAAGCCCTTGCCGGGATCCAGGCCCTCCTCGCTCTTCACTGGTTGCAGCCCGCCCACGAATTCCTCGATGTCGGGCTCCAGCCAGTGCTCCTCCCACCACTGAATACGTCGTATCCGGTCGTCCAGGAACGCGTCGACCGCCGCAACGAAACCCTCGTCATCGGACGCCGTGTAGTCGGGGAACATGAAGTCGCCGTGCTTCCACGTCGTGTTCTTTTTCACGAAGTAGATGGGTCCGAACGAGCCGTCATCGTGTATCTCGCGCATGACGCGACCCATGCCGTGGCCGTCGTTCACGCCGTAGAATCCCGAGGCGAGCAAGCGGCCGTCCGGGGCAACGTAGAATCCCATGCGCTGGTGCATCACGAGATTCCTGACCTGGTCCTCGCGCACCTCGGTCTGCTCGGACCAGAAGCCCATCGGGAACAGCACCTCGGGCCGTGTCCACTGCTTGCCGTCCTCCGACGTGCTCAGCAGCGTCACGCCGGGCGGGATGTGCTCGCCGACCGGCGTTGCCAGGTAGTGGTAGTAGAAACGTCCGTTCCAGTACGCGAGGTTCGGCGCATGGTTGTAGGTCCAGCCGAGGCCGTCGGACCATTCCGGGTGCGAACGGTTCGCGCGCATGACCTCGTAATTCTGGACGCCGATGGCCGGCCGCAACCGGCCGTGGTGGTAACCGTCCTGGTAGCCGCTGGCCGACGGGACGTCATCATCGAGGTAAGCAAGAGGCTCGTCCGGCCCGCCAAGCTCCGCGAAGACGCCTCTTGGAATTCCCGCCATCGCGACGAGCGCGACCACGACCCATCCAAACCTGCCACCTGTTCCGTGTCCTTTCACCGGCTCTCCCGTTCTGCCAATGCCGTAGCGTTGCGCGCCCCTGAAGCCTGCGCGATGAACGGTCGATTCTTGCGTCCGGTTCGCCGGCAGTCCACCGGAATCCTCAGGTTTCGGGCGAATGCGGAGCCGGATACTTGTTTGTCCGTTACGTCGATCGCATTCGCCCGGGCACGCAGGCGGCCCGCTGCTTACGTCATTCTTCCACCTCGACGATGATTTTGCCGCGGGCGCGTCCCGTCTCCGAATAAGCGATGGCGTCCGGCACGTCCGACAGGCTGTACGTCGTGTCGATGACCGACACCAGCTGGCCCTTTTCCATCATGTCCGCGAGCACGGCAAGATCTTCCCCGCTGGGATGCGCGAGCATGACGATCAGTTCCTGGTCGATGAACGGTGCCACGAGCGGCGCCTTGATCATGTTCGCGAGCGGACCGACCCAGTCGCCCTTCTCGCCGCCGACGATGACCAGCCGCCCGTCCGGTTCGAGCACATCGAGGTTCGCGGAGATCGGATGGTTGCCGATCATGTCCACGATGAGATCGTAGCGTTCGTCCTCCTGCGTGTAGTTCGCCTCGCGGTAGTCGATGACCCGGTCCGCGCCGAGTGACAGCACCATGTCGCGGTTGCGCTCGCTGCATACGCCAGTGACTTCGGCACCCCACGCTTTCGCGATCTGCACCGCGTAGGTACCGACGCCGCCCGACGCGCCGTTGATCAGCACACGTTGCCCGGCCTCGAGTTTCCCGTGATCGCGAAGCGCCTGCAAAGCGGTCACGCCCGCAATGGGGATGGCGGCCCCGTCGGCGAACGTCGCACCCGGAGGGATCTTCGCGATGCTGCCGCTCGAATGCTTCGTCAGGTACTCGCCGAAGGAACCGCGGCCGATGCCGAACACGGCGTCGCCGGCGCTGAACCCGGTCACGTTCTGGCCGACGGCCTCGACCACGCCGGCGAAATCGGCACCCAGGCGTTCGTTCTTCGGCGCGCCTATGCCGGAGTCCAGTCGCATGACGTACGGGGAACCGCGCATGTAGTGCCAGTCCAGCGGGTTTACCGACGCCGCCTTCACCCGCACGAGCACGTCGTCATCGCCGGGCACGGGCTTCGGGATTGCCGCGAGTTCCAGCACCTCCGGCGACCCGTAACACCGGTACCGAATCACTTGTACGTGAGCAGGGTCGGCCGGGGTCGACGCGACGGGCTCGCAATCGGTCGTATAGCTCACTGTCACGGCCAGCGCGGCGATGGCGATGCCCAGCGTCGCGGCGAAGCCGAGCAGCAGTTTGTAGCGCAATTTCACGTTCCTCTACTCCCTTGGGGTGGCGGTGCTGTCGCGTGCGTGTGCGGGGCCGGCGCACGGCTCGTCCGCCGATTGGCGTCATCCTGAGCGGCTCGCTGCCGGCAATAGGTGTACTAGTGTAATACAACACTAAACTACCCAGTCAAGGGGTGCAATCCGCGCGACGGCGCGGTGGGCGGCGCGCGTACGTCGCCGGACCTCGCGGTCGAGACCGATTTTTGTGGTCTGCCCGGCGTCCTTGCCGGTATTGTCATTTCGGACACCGGGCGCTTCGAGGGCAGCTACGTATGACGTTGATGCCGCATGCCATGGCCGCGATCGTGCTGACGATTGCGGCGCTGATCCTCATTTCGCGCGCACGATTCCCGCTGGAATACTCGTGCGCCGGCGTGCTGGTCGTCCTCGTCGTGCTGTTCGAGCTGTTCCCGTCGCCCGACCCGCATCCATTGCGCGGCGCACAGTTGCTCCAGGGCTTCGGCAACGAGGCCCTCATCACGATCTGCCTGCTCATGATCCTGGCACGTGGCGTCGAGGTCAGCGGTGCCCTGCAGCCCGTCGGCCGGTTCCTCACCGGCCTGTGGATGGGAAACCGCACGCTCGCATTGCTTGCGACGCTGGTCGTGGCCGGCGCGATCAGCATGTTTGCCAACAACACGCCGATCGTCATCATGCTGCTGCCGATCCTCGTCGGCATCGGACACCGGATCGGGGAGCCGCCGTCGCGATTCCTGATGCCCGTGGGCTTCGCCACGATCGTCGGCGGCATGGCGACAACAATCGGCACGTCGACGAACCTGCTCGTGGTCAACGTGGCCGTGGACCTCGGCATGCCGCGGCTGCAGATGTTCGATTTCGCCGTTCCGGCACTGCTCGCCGCCGGCGTCGCGCTGCTTTACCTCTGGCTCGTGGCGCCACGCATACTGCCCGACCGCCCGTACCTGCTGGAAGGGACCGCGCCCCGGGTATTCAACGCCATGCTGCAGGTCGGCGAAGACAGCCCGTTCGCCGGGCTGTCGCTCACCGAACTCCGGCCCGTACTCGAAGACGGCGTCCGGATCACGCGGATCGTGCGCAACGATTCGCTCGATCTCGCGCGCCTGCCGACGCTGACCCTCGTCCCGGGCGATCGCGTGCACCTGCGGGGCCCGCCGGAGGCTATCCGCCAGGTGCAGGAAAAATCGCAGGGCCAGGCGAGCCGTCTCGACCGCGCGCCGGGCGAACGACTGGTTGAACTCGTGGTCACGCGCGATTCACCGCTGCATCGAAAGCGCTTCTCCGAACTGCAACGCGACACGCTGCGGGGCCTGCACCCGGTGGGCTGGCACCGTGCCGGCCAGGTGGGCCTGACGCGCTTCGACCAGTCGCCGGATCCGCTGCTTCGCACCGGCGACGTCCTGCTGATGCAGGGCGACCGGCAGGAGGTTCGCAAGCTCATCGACGAGTCGCACATACTCGTGCTGGCACGGGACATCCACGTGCCCCGAATGTCCAAGGCGCCGCTTGCGCTGCTCGTCATGGCCGGGGTCATCGTCGTCGCCGCGCTGGGCCTCCTCCCCATCGTTGCCAGTGCGCTTTGCGGCGTCGGCATCATGCTGGTGGGCCGTTGCCTGACGTGGAACGAAGCCTGGGGCGCCATCGACACGCGCCTGGCGCTCGTCATCGTCGTCAGCCTCGCGCTGGGCGCCACGCTCGTCGGCACCGGGGCCGCCGAAGCCCTGGCGCACGGCTTCGTCAACCTCGTCGCGGATCTCCCGCCGGCCGTCATCCTGAGCGCCCTGCTGCTGCTGACCGCCCTGCTCACGGAGATCGTTACGAACAGTGCCGTCGCGGTCATCGCTACGCCCATCGCGATCGGCATGGCCGCGGAACTCGGTCAGCCGGCCCTGCCGTTCGTTCTCGCCGTGCTGTTCGGCGCCAACATGAGCTACCTGACACCGATCGGGTACCAGACGAACCTGATCGTCATGAGTGCCGGCGGTTACCGCTTCGGTGATTTCTTCCGGGCGGGCCTGCCCCTGCAGATTCTTCTGTGGCTGGCGCTATCGTTCCTGCTGCCGGTCTATTATCTTTGAGCGAACGGCGCCGCCGCGCTTGCCCTCGCGAGCGCCTGTCCGCCCCCTGTGAGTAGCGCCGATGCCGACGCCCGAATCCGAATCGCCGGCTTCCGTCACCCCGGCAGAGGCATTGCGCTTCTGGGTCCGCCTGGGCTTCATCAGTTTCGGCGGCCCGGCCGGCCAGATAGCCATCATGCACCAGGAACTGGTTGAGCGGCGCCGCTGGCTATCGGAAACCACGTTCCTGCACGCGTTGAACTTCTGCATGCTGCTGCCCGGGCCGGAAGCCCAGCAACTCGCAGCCTATATCGGCTGGAAACTGCATGGCATCCGCGGCGGAATTGCAGCCGGTGTCCTGTTCGTCGCGCCGGGCGCACTCATCGTCCTCGGCCTCAGCATGCTCTACGCCGGGCTCCACGAAGTATCGCTCGTGCAGGCGCTTTTCTTCGGCATCAAGGCAGCCGTGCTCGCCATCGTGATCGAGGCCGTCGTCCGCATCGGCCGTCGCGCGCTGCGAAACGGGCTGATGATCGGTATCGCCGCCGCCGGGTTCATCGCGATATTCCTGTACCGCGTGCCCTTCCCGCTCGTCATCCTGGGAGCCGCCGCTGTCGGGTTGGCGGGCAGCCTACTGTACCCCGGGCGCTTCGTCGCGGCCGGCGGCGACGGCAAGACCCGCGATTCGTCGGCTGCCGAGCCCGCAACAAAAATGCGTACGCCGGGCCAGAACGTCCGGCTCATCGCAGCGTTCCTGCTACTGTGGCTTGCGCCGACCGCCGTGCTCGTCGCCATGCTCGGGCCGCAGAACGCCTTTGCGCAACAAGGCCTGTTTTTCAGCAAGATGGCCGTTGTGACGTTCGGCGGCGCGTACGCCGTGCTCGCCTACGTGTCGCAACAGGCCGTGGACTCCTACGGCTGGCTCGCACCGGGTGAGATGCTGGACGGACTGGGACTCGCAGAAACGACGCCGGGACCGTTGATCCTCGTGGTTCAGTTCGTCGGCTTTCTCGCCGCCTATCGAAACCCCGGCGCCCTCGACCCGATGCTGGCGGGCACGCTGGGTGCGCTGCTGACGACCTGGGTGACGTTCGTCCCGTGTTTCCTGTGGGTGTTTCTGGGCGCGCCGTACATCGAGCGCCTGCACCGGCGAACAGCGCTCAGCGCAGGACTGTCGGCGATTACCGCGGCCGTGGTCGGCGTGATCCTGAACCTGGCCGTGTGGTTCGGTCTGCACGTGCTGTTCGGCGAGGTCGGCGAGCGGAAATTCCTCGGCATGACGCTGTACGTGCCCGACTGGAGCACGTTGAACGCGCCCGCCGCCGTGCTGGCTGCGGGCGCACTCATCGCGATGCTGCGCTTCAGGGTGCCGATGGTGACGACGCTGGCCGCGAGTGCGCTGCTCGGCGCCGTCGTGGCACTCTGGCTCCCGTGACCGCGCAGGTCGATTCCTACGTCGCGGCCGTCGTTCCGAAACGCCCGGCGTTAAAGTCGTTGATCGCCTCACGAATCTCGGCTTCGGTATTCATCACGAACGGCCCGTAGCCCACGACCGGTTCGTCGATCGGCTCGCCGGTCAGGACCAGCAGGATCGAATCACCCTCGGCTTTCAGGGCGACGCCGTCGCCGTCCGTCGAAAGCCGCGCGATTTCCGCTTGCTCCACACCCTCACCGTCGATCGTGACACGGCCCGACAGCACTGCCACCATGCTGTTGTGCCCTTCGGGCAGCGGCAGCGTGACTTCCGCGCCGGCCTCGAGACGCACATCCCACAGGTTGACCGGCGTGAATGTCCGCGCCGCACCTTCGGCTTCATCCAGGCGACCGGCGATGATTCTTGCCGTTCCGCCATCGAGCGTTACCGTCGGAATCGTGTCGCGCGTGATTGCCTGGTAGGCCGGCGCCGTACGTTTGTCCTTCGCCGGCAGGTTTACCCAGAGCTGGACCATCCGGAACGGCCCTCCTGTCTTTGAGAAGCCCTTCGAATGGAACTCCTCGTGAACGATCCCGTTGCCGGCCGTCATCCACTGCACGTCACCACTGCTGATCGTGCCGCCACCGCCGGCCGAGTCGCGATGTGTCACCTCACCGTCGTAGACGATCGTCACCGTTTCGAAACCGCGATGCGGGTGCTGGCCGACGCCGCGCGGTGCGCCGTCATTGGGCTCGAAGTTTCGCGGACCCGCGTAGTCGAACAACAGGAACGGGCTGATCGCCTTCGTATCGCCGTTGTAGCTGAACAACGAGCGCACGGGGAATCCGTCGCCAACCCAGTGGCTGCCCGTATTGCGCAGGATGTCTTTCAGCGTTTTCATCGTGGTCTCCCGTATGCAAGTCAGTTCCTCGGATCGTCCGGCCGGTCGCTTCCCGGCCGCCGTCTCCGTAAGATGCGGGCCGGGTGCTAGAATGCAAGTACGGTCATCAAGGATACTGCAAAATGCCGAAGCCCCGCAGACGCGCACCGGACGCGTGCGCCGCCGAAATCACGCTCGATCTTATCGTGGGCAAGTGGCGCCCGATGATCATTTATTGGCTGCTCGAAGGCCCGATGCGCTTCAACGAGTTGCAGCGCCGACTGGGGGCGGTCACGCATCGAACCCTGTCGAAAACGCTCAAGGAAATGGCCGAGGCCGGCCTCTTGACCCGCAAGGACTACGGGGAGATTCCGCCGCGCGTCGACTACGCGCTGACGCCGCTCGGGCGCAGCCTGGAACCGGTGCTGGCGGCCATGGAACAATGGGCCAGGGAAAACACCGGCGCCATATCGGAGTGAGCCGAGCGCATTGTGCAGGCCCACGCTCCCCCAAGGATTCCTCTCGACCCAGTGCGCTGCCGCCGACACGGATGACCGGAAGCGGGAAGCTCCGGAACGTGAGTAGAGCCTCCCGGGCAAGCCGCAGAGGATCACTTGGTAAGGATCGACCATCGGTAACCGCCCCTCGTTCGGGCAGCCTTTGTCATCCGCCGGTTGCTGCCGCGAGCGCCGGTCGTTCGGGATTGCGCGCCGCACTCGCTTCAGATTCGGCGTACCTGGCCGATACCGAGTTAACTGGTTGCGAACTCAGCCGCTGCAAAGCAGGAGTGCCCCAGTTATGTCAAATTACGATGCACGCCTACCCGCAACGACCCGATTGACGGGTGCACCCGGCCCGCTCCTGGCGGCCTTTCTCACGCTCGTTCTCGTCGCCGCCTGCACTGATGGATCGGATCTGCCGGGCGACCAGGCCAACGACCGGCTCGCGATCACGAACACGCCGTTTCTGCTGGAATTACGTGTCACGGAAGTCGATACGACGGTCCCGATCGATCCCGACTCGGGATCCGGAAAGGTCGGCGCCGACTCATCGACGGAGAAAGTCATGCCGGTCAGATTGCGGCTGGTCGCGGCGATCGACCCGCCGGTCGTCGACGGCCAGGTCGTCCAGGCAACGTCCATCTCGCTGGACGGTGGTGACAAGGCGATGGTGAGCTACAACATGGCCGGGGCACCGCGCCTGGGTGCCATCGACTTTCTGACGAAATTGACGGAACGGCGACCGACGCTGACTTCATCGGTCACGTTCAACGACTCGGACGTCAACGCGGTAACGACGGACGGCACCTATGTCTACGCGGCGGTCGCTACGGACACCGGCGGATTCCCGTTCCCGGCCGTACTCGAAAGAATTCGCCTCGAAAACGACCGGTTCGTTCTTCGGGACGCCGACCGCATAGCCCTGACCAGCTTTGCCGCCACCAGCACGGCGCGCACCAGCGACGAAATCTATGCCACGTCGGGCGACGGCGGCAGCGTATTCGCCTTCACGAAATCCGACCTGGACCCGCTCGGCGAATTTCCGCTGCACGATGCACGCTGGGTGGCCTGGGACAAGGACAACCAGCGCGTGGCTGTCGTACAGGGCACGCCCGGGCAAATCTCGGTGTTCGAGGAAGGCGAGTTTCCCGGTGGCTCAATGCGGTTGCTGAACTCGTACTCATTTCCCGGCGCGGACGTCCCGGAATCCAAGTCCACTGTCGACGTTGCCGGCGGCAAGGCCTTCGTCGCCGCCGGCCCCCAGGGCGTCCAGGTGGTGTGCCTCGACGATGGGCAGATCGTCGGATCCGTGCCGGTACCGGACGCGGAATCCCTCGGGCTGGACCCGGCCGATGTCGTCACCAATGCCGTTGCGGTGGACAAGGATCTGATGTTCATCTCCAACGGCGGAGCCGGCATCTTCATCGCCCAGGGCAGCGAAGAGTTCAAGGACACCGACTGTTCAACGCCACAACAGATCTCGTTGATCGGCAGGCTACGCTTCGACGACTTCCAGTCGGTCAATCACGTCGAGTTCGAGAACGATCACCTGATCATTGCCGCTGGTCTCAGCGGCGTGAAGGTCGTACGCGTCAGTATCGACTAAGACCCGGATTGCGGTCGCGCGCCGCTCGCTCGGCCGTCGCAATCGCCTCGTAGCAGACGCCGTTGCAGGCTGCGATCACGCGCGCTTGTCATTACAATGCGGCACTGGTACCGAGTTCCCCGGAGCGCAGCGATGACCGTTGATGCCTGGCTGACCATCGCCATCCTCGCCGCGACGTTCGTCGCGTTGCTCGCCACCCGGTTGCCGCCCGTAACAATCTTTCTCGGTGCCCTCACCCTGAGCGTCACGTTCGGCCTCGCGCCGCTCGACCGCAGCCTGGCAGGCTTCTCGAATTCCGGCGTCCTGACGATCGGCGCCCTGTTCGCGGTCGCCGCGGGCATGTACGCGACGGGTGCCATCAGCCTGCTGAGCGACAAGCTGATCGGCCGGCCGAAGTCGGTGCTTGCAGCCCAGCTGAAGATCCTTCCGCCGATCGCGTTCGGCAGCGCTTTTCTCAACAACACGCCGCTTGTCGCAATGATGATCCCGGTCATTCGGGACCTGTGCCGCAGCACCGGGCTGTCGAAGGCGAAGCTGTACATTCCGCTGTCATTTGCATCAATTCTCGGCGGCATGTGCACACTGATCGGGACGGCCACCAATCTGATCATTGCGGGCCTCGTCCTCGATGCTATTGCTAGTGGCGCCGGCGGCGCGGCGGGTCTGCGCGAAATCAATCTGTTCGACCCGTCCCTCGTGGCGGTGCCCGCCGCCCTGCTCGGCCTCGTGCTCATGATTGCCGTCTCGCAATGGCTACTGCGCGACAACGAACAGGGCAAGGCGGCCACGAAATCGGCCCGACGCTTCGGGGCGGAGTTTACGATTCCGGTCGGATCCCCCCTGGCAGGCCAGTCGCTGGAAGCGACCGGCTTTGCCGAACCCGTCGGGTTTGAACTGATCGACGTCGTCCGCAACGGCGACGCCGTCGCGACGCTTGCGCCGGACTTCCGCCTTGCCGGCGGTGACGTTCTGCGTGTGTCCACCGATCTCGAGACGCTCGCGGACCTCTGGACAATGAACGGCCTCGCGCCCTACAAGTCACTCCGCCCGATGGAATCGAAACGCCACGAGCACCAGCTCGTCGAGGTTGCGATAGCGCCGAACAGCCAGGCGATCGGCCGCAAGGTGGCAGAGTTTCCGCATCCGGACAGCCCGTATCGCGTATCGCTGGTCGCCATGTGCCGGAACGAGCAGCCCATCGCAGGGCGGATCGACGATGTCAGCATCGAAGTCGGTGACGTCGCTGTACTCGAAGTCGACGAGTCGTTCTTCTTCGTCAACCGCGACGAGACGAACTTCTCGCTCGTCAAGATGGTGCCCGGATTTGAAATCAAGCGATGGGACAAGGCAATCATCGCCACGGTGATCACCGTCGCCATGATCACGACGGCGGCGTTCGGGTGGCTCACGATGCTCAACGCCGCGATGCTGGCCGCCGGCGCGATGCTGCTGACCGGCTGCATGACGCTCGGCGTTGCAGCCCGCAGCATCGATTACGCGACGCTGGGCGTGCTTGCGTCCGCGATCGGCTTGGCCGCAGCGGTCACCCAGAGTGGGCTGGCGGCCGATATCGCCGTGCTGTTGAACCGGCTGGGCGGCGGCGACCCACACGTCGCGCTGGCGGTCATTTTCATCGGCCGTGTCGTCATGGCCAACCTGATCACGAATACGGCCTCGGCGGTCTTCATCTTCCCGATCGCGTTGTCGATCGCCGACCAGCTTGGCGTCAGTTTCATGCCGTTCGCGATTGCCCTGATGACCGGCACGATCGGCGCCACGATCATCCCGGCGAGTTACCAGACGAACCTGATGGTATACGGCCCCGGCGACTATACCGTCATGGACTTCGTCAAGGTGGGCGTGCCGCTGACGGTCGTCGTTGGCCTCGTGACCGTGTTTCTCGCACCGATAGTTTTTCCCTTTACCACCTGACCGGGCCACACCCGATCCCGCAATGTCCAAACCGCTGCATTTGAAACGGGAACCCGTATAATTCCCCGGCGCCAAGTGGCCGGTCGAGGCGCCCTGCTCCAGGCACGCGAACACTCACCCGGCGGAGGCAAACGATGGTCTTGCGGACGGGTCCTTTTTTACTCTTGTTCGTTGCTGACGTGGCATTCTGCCAGGACGGCAACAGTGAAAACTGGCAGTTCGAGCTGACGCCGTACCTCTGGCTGCCGACCATCAGTGCCGACGTGAACCATGCACCGCCACCCGACAATGGCGGTGATGGCGGCGGCGCGGGCATCGACGCCGGGCCCACCGACTGGCTCGACCTCCTGAACGGCGCGTTCCTGATCAACGGCGGCATGCGAAAGGGCCGCTTTTCACTGAATGCCGATTTCGTCTACCTGGGCCTCGAATCGGAAAATGACGAGATCGTGGCCGAGCATGAAGGCGACCGTTTTCCGGTTGATGCCAGCGTGAACCTGGATACGAAGACCACGTTCGACGGCACCAGCTGGACGATCGCGGCCGGCTACACGCTGCATGAAACGCCGCGCGGCACCGTCGAACTGCTGGGCGGTGCGCGTTACCTCGAACTCGACATCGAAACGTCGTGGAACCTGTCCCTCGACATCACGGCACCAGGCGGCGACGTCGTGCTGCCTGCCCAGGGCGGGCGCGGGAACGACGTGGAACTGTGGGACGGCATCCTGGGCGTCCGCGGCCACTACCGCATCGGCGACGGCAACTGGGCGATCCCGTATTACCTCGATGTCGGCACCGGGTCGTCGGATCTTACCTGGCAGGCACTGGCCGGGATCTCCTACGGCTACCGCTGGGGCGAGCTGATCCTCGTGTATCGCCACCTCGACTACAACGACGAGTCCGGCAAGCTGCTCGAGCAACTGGCGCTGTCCGGCCCGACGTTCGGTGCCCGATTCCGGTTCTGACAGGCAAACCCTGAAGAAGCGTTACGGGACTCCAGCCAGCCAGCGTACCGCACGATTTTTCCGACAACCGGAAGCCGGATCTCCACGTCGAAGTGAAACCTGCCGTCCTTCTCGAATTCTAACGCGTCGCCGCCCGGTGCCAGCCTCCGCGGTAGCGGAACACCGAGCAGGCTCCAGCGGCGCACCACCAGCACCAGCTTCTCCGGCTCGACGACCAGGGCAAGACCGAACTCGAACGGGCCGAACCTCTCGCAGAGCAGTCGCTCGAAGCGCCCGGTTCCCTCGTACTGGTGGCTGACGAACGAGCGGCCCCCGAAGGTCCGGGTCCAGCGCTCCGTCCCTCCGGTCCGCTCGAACATGACCGTCACGTCGACCGCGTCGGCCGCCTCCGGGAAGCCGAACAACCGGGCCACCGCGTGGGAAACCATGCCCTTGCCGCGCGTGATCGATGCCGTTCCATGCACGCGGCTGCTGGTCGGTTGCCCGTGCAGCTCCCGAACGGCCAACGGCAGTGAGTTCCACGCGTCGCCGAGCACGCGTCCGTAGAGACTGGGGTCGACGACGTGTTCGCCGCCCCGGTGACCGGCGTAGATTCGACGATGGACGAACAACTTTTCGTAATCCGGCAGTTCGATCTCGCGGGACGCAACGCGGGCACCGCTGTCCGGCGCATTGCCGTCCACCCAGCGACGAACCAGCGTCTCGATCGCCATGGACGGAATGAACGTGCCGTCGTTGCCTTCGGCGAGCAGGTGCCACGACCGGGTGACACTCCGACCTTCGTCGGTCCTGCCGGACACCTCGACGAACATGCCGCCGCGGTGTTCGCCCCAGCGGAGGATGTTGTTCGCATGAAACAGCAGCTTCGAGAACGGGACCAGGGTCGGAACGAGGCGCCACCGGACCAGGTAGGCCAATCCGCGCAACATCCTGTGAACGACCGCCGGAACGGGCCCCGCCCCCATCCAGACGGTTTGTACGTCCGGCCAGAGTTCGGGCAGCGATTCGAGGTCCGGGACGTCGACGAGCGAGAACCGGAGCTTGTTCAGAGGTACGACGCCCGGCGGCCCGATCGTGTAAGGCCGTGTCTCGGTCAGCGCGTATGCCTCTCTCGTCTCGCCGTTACTGCGGACGGACACCTTCTGGCCCGCATAGCCGGCAATCGCGCTGACGACGCTCTGGCCCACGCCCGCGTACGGAGTCGGCGCGATACCCCCGATGATCGAGTCGACGTGGCGCAGGCCGGCGGACAGGTGACGAGCAACGGCCGCCGTCAGCGCCGGGAAACTGCTGACGCCGGACAAGACCACCAGCGACGCGCGGCGTGCTGCCTCCTCGAACCGGACGATACCGTGCACGAAATCTGAACCGTCGGCGAAATCCACGTAATGGCATCCGGCATTCAGCGCCGCCTTGACGACGCGATAGGGGTCATCGCCGTAGGCCTGGAACGGGCCGGACGCGTCGACGACGAGGTCCGGCCGGATTTCCCGCAAACGGAACTCGATATCTCCGTTGCGATCCACGGCCTCGCCCATGCGCCCGGCACCTGGTGGCAGCCGCTCGCAGTATGCATCGGCCTTCTGCTGCGAGCGGCCCGCGATGATGAGTGTCAGTCGCGTCTCGTCGGCAAGCAACTCCGCGAGTTGGCCGCCGAATTTGCCGTAGCCGCCGAGAATGAGAACCTTCAGCCGTTTCTCCGTCACGACAGGAACCGGTCCGCATCGTCCGGGACCGGCACATAGCAGGAATCCCGCGTCCCGAACCAGCGCAACCGGTTCCCGGCCACGCGGTCATACAGCCAGTCGTTCAGGCGCCGGGGCAAGACGCGGAACACGACCGCGGCTCGCCACGGCCAACCAAGGCCGACCGCCATGCGGATGCTGCCCTCGGCTTTGAACCAGGGCCTGCCCTCCTCGATCAGGATGTTCGTTTGGTAATCGCCGGGATCGAGACCGTAGTGGACGTAGAGCACCCGACCGAGCGCCGACTGCGCGGTCAGGAGCCGGTACCGGCGTGACGTGTCATGCCGAAGGACGAACCTCGCCCAACCCGCGCACAGGACACAGTAACCATCGAAGATGATGATCGGCTTGTCGTCCGGAAAAGCCGGAACCGCCGGATCATCCCGGTAACTGTAGGCTGCGCGGGGCACTCGTCACCGGGACATCGGCTGCACGGACGGTTTGCGGATACTTGAGCATCTCACGGAGTCCGATATTAGCAGCCGGCGCGGCGAATTCCCGCGTCGGCAGCGCCTCCCTGTCCGTTCGTTCCGATGCAACGTCGGCGTCGCGACAATCCCGGTGTGTCGCGGCGCAGCACGTACGCTTGCCAGGGAGGCTGGCAGCCGCTATTTGGCGGCGGCGAGTGCCTGGTCGATGTCGGCGAGGATGTCGTCGATGTGCTCGATGCCGACGCACAAACGAATCATGTCCGGCGTCACGCCTGCCGATTTCAGCTCGTCTTCCGACAACTGCCGGTGTGTCGTGGAGGCCGGGTGCGCGGCCAGCGACTTCACGTCGCCGATATTGACGAGCCGCAGGAACATTTGCAGCGCGTCGTAGAACTTCACCCCGGCGTCGAAGCCGCCCTTGATCCCGAACGACAGCAACGCCGACGGCTTGCCGTTGGTGTACTTCTGCGCCAGGTCGTAGTACGGCGAGCTCGGCAAGCCGGCGAAGCTGACCCACTCCACCTGAGGGTGCTCTTCGAGGTGCTTCGCGACGGCCAGCGCGTTGTCGCAGTGCCGCTCCATGCGCAGCGGCAGGGTCGCGAGCCCCTGCAGAATCTGGAACGCGTTCATCGGGCTCAACGCCGACCCAGTGTTGCGGAGCGGCACCGTGCGCGCGCGGCCGATGTAGGCGGCCGGCCCCAGCGCCTCCGTGTAAACGACCCCGTGATAGGACGCCTCCGGCTCTGTCAGCATGTGGAACTTCTTCGGGTACTTCGCCCACGGGAACTGACCGCTGTCGACGATGACGCCGCCCAGCGAGTTGCCGTGACCGCCCATGTACTTCGTCAGGGAATTGACCACGACGTCAGCGCCCCACTGGATGGGCTTCGTCAGCGCCGGCGTGGCCACCGTGTTGTCGACAATCAGCGGCACACCCTTTTCATGGGCCATGTTCGCGAGCGCTTCGATGTCGACGACGTTGCCGGCCGGGTTGCCGATCGTCTCGCAGAAAACGGCGGTCGTCTTGTCGTCGATCAGTCCCTGCAGCGCCTCTACCGAGTCGTCCTTCGCGAAGCGCACTTCGATGCCCTGCCGGGGCAGCATGTGCTTGAAGAGCGTGTAGGTTCCACCGTAGAGCAACGGCACCGTGACGATGTTGTTGCCCTGCTCTGCGATATTCAGGATCGAGTAGTTGATCGCTGCGCTGCCGGCACTCAGGCACAGCCCGGCGATGCCGCCTTCCAGTTCCGCCGACCGCTTTTCGAGAACGTCGACGGTCGGGTTCATGATGCGCGAGTAGATGTTGCCCTCGACCTCGAGATTGAACAGCGCTGCACCGTGAGCTGCGTTGTCGAATTCGTAGGCGACCGTCTGGTATATCGGTGTTGCAACGGCTTTCGTCGCGGGGTCCGACTTGTATCCGGCGTGAATGGCGAGGGTTTCGTCTCTCATGAAAGGGTCTCTCGTCGCGTCCTTGGAAGAACCAGCGAATATATAGAGTTCGCGCGGTAATGCCAGCGTCGGTCGCGGTGGAAACTATTTCTGGCCCGTGACGTGTGCGGCAATGTTCCTGGCCTGTATGTCCCAGCCCTCCTGGTTGGACCGCATCACCTCGGCCCGCTTCGATTCCGGGAACTGCAGGAACCCTGACTCGGTGATCGTCAGGCGGGTGCCGGTTTCTGTCGGCTGCAGCCGAAACTCCACCAGGATCCGGGCATCCTCGCTATAGGTCGTATCCGGGTCGATGGCGCCAGGCGGCCAGGAGAACGCGAACAGCCGCTCGTGATCCAGGCGCTCGGTCACCGACTCCCACTGCATGTCCTCGTGGCCGGGATACGTAATGTTGCCCGTCGTGGTTTCACCGACCCTGAACGGGCCGTCGAGCCGCACGCGAAACCACTGCCCGAACTCCACGTGATCCGTGAGCGCTCGCCAGACCCGGCACACGGGTGCCGACAGCTCAACGATCTTCTCGATCTGGTTCTGATCAGACTGGCTCATACAAGAAACTACCGGGCCGCGGCTCCGTGTTCGATCTGCAATCGAGCCGGTGGCGACAGGCTGGTGCCGGCACCGGCTACGATCTCGAGGATACGCAGGTTCAGGTCCTCCGCAATCTCCAGGTATTCCGCCCAGGCTGGCGTGTCAACGTACGCGTACACCTCGACCAGCAGGCCGTCGTCGCCGATCTCGTTGAAACGCACCCGCTGGCCGTCCGCGAGCACCCGCGAATGCGTCTCGAGCAGCGTCCGGCAGCCCTCCAGCACCTTCTCGAGCTGATCCCTCGTCGTGCCAAAGCTCAATCGAAGCTTATTGCGAAACAGGATCTTCTGGCGAGCCGAGATGTTGTCGATAGGTTCGGCCGCGAGCTTCGAGTTCGGGATCGCGATGACGGTGTTCGCCAGCGTGCGTATGCGAGTGGTGCGCAGGCCGATTTCCTCGATCGTGCCCGTCACGTCACCGACGCGGCAAAAATCGCCGACCCTTACCGGCTGCTGGGTGTACAGCGTTACGGCGCCGAAGACGTCTTCCATCGGCTTTTGCAGCGCGAGGGCCACCGCGATACCGCCGACGCCGAGGCCCGCCAATACCGTCGTGATGTCGAGCCCGAGCTGGTTGAGGTAGGCGAGCGTCGCGCCGGCGACAATCACTAGTTTCACGGCGTTGGTTGCAGGCCCCAGCAACATGGAGGCGCCCATGCGCCCCAACCGCTGGAAACGCGTGCGGGCCGTGTCGCGGACCAGGTTTGCTGTGGCAAACAGGAGCCAGACCGTGATCAGCACGGGCACGGGTGTCACGTGTTCCCAATGCTCGGCGGCAATCCCGCGCCCGAGCGAGGTCGCCGTCCAGTTCACCGCGATGACGACCAGCCAGATGCCGAACGGCAGGGCCAGGAAACGAAATGCCCGCCGCCCTGCTTCGGGCGCGGTCTTGCCGATCCCGAGCCGGATGATCAGCGCGCCAAGGAGTACGGCGACGTAGACCGAAAAGCCGACACCGAGCACGACGATCCACTTGAACAGCTCCATGCCGAAAACATCTTTCTCCGGGACGCTGCGTCGCAGCTTCTCGACGTATTCCGGGTAGCCGTAGTTGGCGTACAAACTCGGAATCAGCGACACGCTGGCGTTGGAGACTTTCCAGATGAAGGCGTCGTCACCCCGCGGCACTCGCTGCAGGAAAAGCTGGACCTGTCGGCCCTCGTTCATGACGACGCCCATCGCGTCCCGGTAGTCGGGCAGGTTGTCGTTCCGCTTGCCGCGAGGGTCGTCGACGAGTTCTTCGATCTCGACCCAGTCGGCACGCTGAATGATGATGAAGAGTTGCTGGGCGAGCTGCGCGCCGGAGAGGTCGCGTGCCGCGCCGCGGAGATTGCGAAGATCGAGGTACTCGGCTGCGGTGTCGTAGTCACCGACGTCGGCAGCGGCAATAAAGCCGTCGCTCGAGCGCTTGGGCGTGCCGCGACCGAGATCGTCGGCCGGGATTTCCTGCGCTGCCTCCTCCTCGGGCTGCGCGGGCAGCGGAAGGAGCAGGACGATCAGGCACAGGAATGGCAATCGGCGGAGCACGTGCATCGGATTATTGTTATTGGAAGCCCAACCCGAGTGTACCACCCTGCCGGCCGAGGACGGCGTCGCTACGAACCGGCTTCGTTGCAGCCGTGCTGGCCGGACGGCCGGCGAAAATGACCAGGCCGGACTCTGTGCGAAAACGAAGGACCCGAACTCGCTCCCTTCGCGCTGGCAACCAATCGAACCGAATAGAAACGGTAAGGGAAGCTACTATCTTGACATCGCTTAGATCTGCTGTATCTTATCACCGATCAGATATCGACACTCCATGATGCCTCCACGAGCGAAAAGCAAAGCGACCACCTATCACCACGGCGATCTGCGATCTGCCCTGATCGACGCCGCGATGCGAATTGTCGCAAGGGACGGTGCCGGCAGCTTGTCGCTGCGGGCGGTAGCCAAGGACATCAACGTCTCTCCTGCCGCGCCCTATCACCATTTCAAAGACAAGCAGGCGCTATTGGGTGCCATCGCGGAAGCCGGCCTGAGGCAGTTCAATCGGGCGCTGACGCGTTCCGCGAAGAAGGCGCGCTCGCCTGACGAACGGTTGCGAGACCTGGGTGTCGCCTACGTGGTGTTCGCAACCGAGAACCCCAATCTGTTCGAGCTGATTCAGAGTCCGGAGTTTGCCGGGGATAGTGCGCCACCGGACCTGGCCGAGGAGCGCGAGGAGAATTTCCGGATATTGTTCGAGACCATCTCTGCCTGCATGCCGAAAGCGTCTGAAGGCCAGCTTCGGACGGCCTGCGCAGCCGCGTGGAGCCTTGTACACGGTATTGCCGTCCTCGCCATCGATCGCCGATTGAACGCGGTCATGCCGTACGAGGATTTGCGGAATGCGACGACCGAGCTCATTGAGCAGATCGGCTTTGCCAAAGCACTCAGGCGAGAAATTCGATGACCACGCCCCTGATTATTATTGCCATTCTTCTGACGCCGACACTGCTGGCTGCAGCGATTGGCAGGGTGATGCAGAAACCTGCGCTGTACCGACTCGGCGGGCTCCTCGGGCTGTCCGCGGCGTTCGCGTTCTTCGCCGTTGGGCACTTCGTCATGACCGACGGGATGATCGAGATGCTGCCACCGTTCGTCCCCCAACGACTTCTGCTGGTTTATGCAACCGGCGCTCTGGAGGCGGTCTTGGCCATCGCCCTTCTCGTGCCATCGTGGAGGCAGACGGTGGGACTCTTGTGTATCGGGGTGCTGATCCTCTTCTTTCCGGCAAACATCTACGCAGCGCTAAACGGCGTCGGCCTGGGCGGACACCAGTGGGGACCCGCGTATTTGCTTATCAGGACTCCTCTGCAATTGTTGTTGATTGTCTGGGCGTACTGGTTCGGCGTGCGCGGGTCATTGTCCGCTCGATTGAGTGCGGCAATCCAAAATTGGATCGGGTTCACGCCGAGTGAAGAGAACGCCCGGAAACTGTGGTTCGCCCCCAAAAAAAAGAAAGCCGGACCCATCGCTGGGCCCGGCTCGCTTGGTTGGTAGCGAGGGCTCGCTATTTGCGTTAGCAACGCCTGGACGGTGTCCCCAACAGGAATGGTGCGCTCAATTCTCGGTTACCCAAACACTTACTGTGACACTTGGACATTATAATCTTCGACCTCGCCGAAGCCGAACGCCTGGCAGGGATTCGCAAAGGACTCGTACTGCATCGACACCCGCATCCGCTTCGTTCCTGAAGCGCTCGCC
>Ga0207828_100179_pt1 | contig 51933 bp, 49 predicted proteins | sample TtaePargueraPR_11_FD_187276 | JGI IMG/M metagenome (GOLD analysis project Ga0207828, IMG submission 187276) | Aerobic enrichment media microbial communities from Bioluminiscent Bay, La Parguera, Puerto Rico - Tt and P2 (3) (SPAdes) | ecosystem: Environmental > Aquatic > Marine > Unclassified ...
CACCCATCCACCAACGGATTCCACGGGGTATTACGAATGACCGTTCTTCCCGCCGTCGGCCGTGCTGCCGAGTGCGCGGAACTGCAAATCAATCTGAAAGCAGTTGCCGACAACTATAAAACCCTGACCAAACGCTATACCGGGCGCACCTGTGCGGCTGTGGTAAAGGCGAATGCCTATGGTCTCGGCGCCGAAACCATTGTCCCGGTCCTGAAAAAGCAGGGATGCCGGCTGTTCTTTGTTGCACAAGCCAACGAAGCCGCCGAGCTGTTCCCGGTTTTGCGTGGTGGTGGCCGCATTGCGGTTCTGAACGGTGTCCTGCCCGGTGACGAGGAATTCTTCATTGAAAATGACGTCATCCCGGTTCTGAATGATCTTGAACAGATCGAACGCTGGTCAAACCTTTGCCGTGAATATGAACGTCCGGCCCCAGCCTTTATCCATCTTGATACCGGCATGAGCCGCCTTGGCCTTACACCGCTTGATGTCAGCAACCTTGTCGATCGCTATTCATCCCTGCTCTACGGGTTTGAAAAGGCCGGTTACATGACCCACCCGGTTGCCGCCGATGAGGCCGGAAACCCGGTCACCAAGGAACAGTACGACCTGTTCATGAAATGGTATCGTCGCCTACCGCCGGCCCCGCGCGGGTTCTGTAACTCGTCGGCGATTTTTCGCAACGATGACTACCATCTGGAATTCTGCCGCCCGGGCATCGCCCTTTGGGGCGGCAACCCGACGCCAGAAACAACCAACCCGATGCGCTCTGTCGTGAACCTTAAGGTCAAAGTCCTTCAGGTCCGCGAAATCGATGAACCTCAGACAGTTGGTTATGGCGGCACCTGGCAGGCAAAACGCAAATCGAAAATCGTCACCCTCGCAGTTGGGTATGCAGATGGCTGGCTGCGTTCGCTTTCCAATTCCGGCAAGCTGATCATCAAGGGCCATGAAGTTCCTTATGTTGGGCGTGTTTCGATGGATGCGATTACGGTTGATATCACCGACCTTCCGGGCAAAATGCTTAAGGCCGGGGATATGGTGTCGCTTCTTGATGACAAGATGACGGTTGACGACGTTGCATCTGCTGCTGGTACAATCGGGTATGAAATTCTAACTTCTCTTGGACATCGCTACCGGCGGGTTTATACAGAGAGCTAAATCATAAGCGCCAGCCAGACATCTCCGGCAGGTCGATAACAGGGGACTTCGAAGTACAGATGCCGATCTTTGCGCCGGTTGGCCATATGTTTCTGACCTTTTTGGCCCTTGTCGGTCGCGTCACTGTGTTTGCGGGTCGCACCATCGGCCACATGGTCACACCGCCGATCTATTTCCGCCTGATTTTCAAACAGATGCGTGAAATCGGCTATTTCTCCTTGCCGGTTGTTGCGATGACCACCCTGTTTGCCGGGATGGTTCTGGCCCTGCAATCCTATTCCGGGTTTTCGCGCTTTTCGGCTGAAAGTGCGGTTGCGACCGTGGTTGTCATTTCCATGACCCGCGAACTGGGCCCGGTTCTGGCGGGCCTAATGGTTGCTGGCCGTGTGGGTGCCGCCATTGCGGCAGAAATCGGCACCATGCGTGTGACCGAACAGATCGACGCGCTGGTGACCCTGTCGACCAATCCGTTCAAATATCTTGTCGTGCCGCGCGTCATTGCCGGTTTGATCACCCTGCCCGTTCTGGTTCTGATCGGCGATATCATCGGGGTTATGGGTGGTTATCTGGTGGGCGTGAACAAGCTTGGCTTTAATGACGGGTCCTATATCCGCAACACATTCCAGTATCTCGAACAGCTTGATGTGGTTTCGGGTCTTGTGAAGGCCGCCGTGTTTGGCTTTATCATCACGCTGATGGGCTGCTATCACGGGTATCATTCCCGGGGTGGTGCGCAGGGTGTTGGTCAGGCAACGACCAATGCGGTTGTATCAAGTTCCATCCTGATCCTGATTTCGAACTATATCGTCACCGAACTGTTCTTCACGCGATAAGGGCCGGTTGACAGGATCATGAGCACCACAGCCAAGATATCGCTTCGCAACGTTCACAAGGGCTTTGGCCCGAAAAAGGTGCTTCAGGGTGTTGATCTTGACGTCGCCAAGGGTGAATCAGTTGCCATCATTGGCGGATCGGGTACCGGCAAGTCGGTTACGCTGAAATGCGTTCTGGGCCTTCTTACCCCGGATCAGGGGTCGATCAAGGTGGACGGGGTCGAAATGACCACCGCATCACAGGCCGAACGCGATGCCATGCTGGCAAAGACCGGCATGCTGTTTCAGGGTGCTGCCCTTTTTGACTCCCTGACCGTCTGGGAAAATGTTGCCTTTGGACTGATCGAAGGTCAGGGCATGAAACCGGCCAAGGCCCGCGATCTTGCGATTGCCCGGCTTGAGGATGTCGGTCTGGCGTCTGATATCGCCAACATGTCCCCGGCATCGCTTTCGGGTGGTATGCAAAAGCGTGTTGGTCTGGCGCGCGCCATTGCCACCGAACCGGAAATTCTGTTCTTTGACGAACCGACCACCGGCATTGACCCGATCATGGGCGATGTCATCAATGATCTGATCGTCAAATGCACCCGTGAACTGGGTGCCAGTGCGATGACCATCACCCACGATATGGCCAGTGCGCGCAAGATCGCCGACCGTGTCGCCATGCTCTATCAGGGCAAGATCATCTGGGATGGTCCGGTTGCCGATATTGACGATGCCGACAACCCCTATTTGCAACAATTCGTTGCCGGTGATATCGAAGGCCCGCTTGAGCTTGACCTCAAGCATCTCTGAGTACGGTCACCTGATCGGTACGCCTTTACTGACACTTCTTTGATCTGCGGAGCATTCTGTGGCCAAAACCCAAAGCCGTTTCATCTGTCAAAACTGTGGTGCCGAGTACCGCAAATGGACCGGGCGTTGCGATGCCTGCGGTGAATGGAACAGCATCGAAGAAGAACGCGTTGAAAGCGGCCCAAAGGCCACCGGCGGCATTGCCGGCGGCGCCAAGGGCAAGACCATCGACTTTGTCGCCCTTGAAGGTGAAAGTGCCAGCCCGAAACGCCTGATCAGTGGCATCGCCGAACTGGACCGGGCGTGTGGCGGCGGTCTTGTGCCGGGTTCTGCCCTTTTGGTGGGCGGCGACCCGGGAATTGGTAAATCAACCATCCTGTTGCAGGCCGTCGGTGCAATGGCCGCCAAACATAAATGCGCCTATATCTCGGGCGAGGAAGCGGTTGATCAGGTCCGCATGCGCGCCGCACGTCTAGGCCTTGAAAAATCCAAGGTCGAATTTGCCGCCGCGACCAGCCTGCGCGATATCATCACGACGCTTGAGGCCAGCAATCACGAAGTCGTGGTGATTGACTCGATCCAGACCATGTATGCCGACACCCTTGATAGTGCCCCGGGCACGGTGTCACAGGTGCGCGCCTGTGCGCTGGAACTGATCCGGCTGGCCAAGCGCAAGGGCTTTGCCGTGCTTCTGGTTGGCCACGTCACCAAGGAAGGCCAGATTGCAGGCCCACGTGTGCTGGAACACATGGTCGATACGGTTTTGTATTTCGAAGGCGAACGCGGCCATCAGTTCCGCATCCTGCGTGCGGTCAAAAACCGTTTCGGCGCGACCGATGAAATCGGTGTGTTTGAAATGGGTGATGCGGGCCTTGTCGAGGTCCCCAACCCATCGGCGCTGTTTTTGGCAGATCGCGATTCCCCGGTCAGCGGCACGGCGGTCTTTGCCGGGCTTGAGGGCACACGCCCGATGCTCGTCGAAATTCAGGCGCTTGTGGCGCAATCGGCCCTTGCCACCCCGCGTCGTGCGGTCGTTGGCTGGGACTCTGCGCGCATGAACATGATTTTGGCCGTCCTGGATGCCCGTTGCGGCCTGCCGCTCAGCCAGTTTGATGTTTACCTTAACGTCGCCGGTGGTTTGCGGGTTGGCGAGCCTGCCGCCGACATGGCGGTTGCGGCGGCACTGATTTCAGCGGTCGCCGATGCGCCGGTTCCGGGCGAGACGGTGATTGTTGGTGAAATCGGCCTTTCGGGGGAAGTTCGCCCGGTCGGGCAACTCGAATCGCGCTTAAAAGAAGCGACCAAACTCGGCTTTGGTAATGCCTATACCCCCAAAAATGGCACACAGGGCAAGAAGAAGCTGTCGATCAAGGGCCTCAATCAGACCGAAATCGGCCATCTTCAGGATTTGGTAAACCTCTTCGGCGACGATGTCCGCGACAAGGTGCGTCCGCGCGAAGGCATGTATTAAGCGCCTTTACCGCGACCTCGCCCGCCACCCGGACTGACGAACAAGGTTTACACATAAATGGATTTCTCCGCCCTTCCCGATCTTGGCGCACGTGATGTGTTTGATCTGATTGTTGTCGGCATTTTGCTGATATCGGGGATTTTTGCCTTTTTCCGCGGTTTTATCCACGAAACCCTGTCGATGATGGGCTGGGTCGGTGCCGGGCTTGTCGCGCTTTATGGCTATCCGGTTGCGCGTCCCTATGTGCGGGATTTGATCCCGTCCGAACTGATTGCCGATCTGGCAACCGGTGTTGGCCTGTTTCTGATTTCGTTTTTGATTTTCTCGTTCATCAGCGGGCGCATTGGCCGGGCGGTTCAGAATTCCGGCCTTGATAGCCTTGATAGCACGCTTGGCTTTGTTTTTGGCCTTCTGCGCGGGGCATTGATCGTCTGCATTGCCTTTCTGGCGCTGTCCTGGCTGCTGCCAGCAGATTCGCAGCCCGACTGGGTCCGTGATGCCCGCACCCGCCCGGTTCTTGAGGAAGGTGCCTTCCTCATTATGCGCATGGCACCTGACGAAATTTTCGATACCACCGCCCAAGAGCTTGAGCGCGCTCAGCGTGAGGCCGATGCGAACGAAAAAACCTATCGCCAACTTCTTGGTCCGGAACCAAAAGGGACTGGACCCGCGCCCCTAAACGGGTATACAAGGCCCTCGCGCGATGATTTGGATCGCCTGATTGAGGCGACCACTAACGAGTGAGGCGTGTGGGTTTCGTACTAATAACGAATTCCGTGCGCCACCGGCGAGAGAGCGGAACCCACTCATGCTGACCACCAATCCATTTGATGACGACAAGCTACGTGAAGAATGTGGCGTCTTTGGCGTTTTTGGCTCCCCCGATGCAACGGCATTGACGGCCCTTGGCCTGCATGCGCTGCAGCATCGCGGACAGGAAGCCGCAGGCATTGTGTCCTATGACGGCGAAGATTTTCCGGCACACCGGGCATCCGGCCAGGTTGGCGATATCTTTGGTTCAGAAGATGTCATCAAAAGCCTGCCCGGCCACCGTGCGGTCGGCCATGTCCGCTACTCCACCGCGGGAGGCAAGGGCCTTCGCAACGTACAGCCGCTTTTTGCCGATTTCGAATTCGGTGGTCTGGCGATTGCCCATAACGGCAACCTGACCAACTCGCTTGCGGTGCGTGAACGCCTTGTGAAACGCGGCTCGATCTTCCAGTCGACCTCGGATACCGAGACCTTCATTCACCTGATCGCGACTAGCCTGTATGAAAAGATCGTCGATCGCCTGATCGATGCGGTCCGTCAGGTTGAAGGTGCTTATTCGCTGGTCGTCATGACCCAGAAGAAACTGATCGGTGTGCGGGACCCGCTGGGTGTGCGTCCGCTGGTTCTGGGCAAGCTCAATGACGCCTATATCCTGTCATCGGAAACGGTTGGCCTTGATATCGTTGGCGCGGAATTCATCCGCGACGTCGAACCGGGCGAAATCGTTGAAATCACCGATGATGGCCTGCGCTCCATCAAGCCATTCAAGCCGCAAAAATCGCGCTTCTGCATTTTCGAACATGTCTATTTCGCCCGCCCCGACAGCATCGTCGAAGGCACAAGTGTCTATGACGTGCGCAAGCATATCGGTCGCGAATTGGCCCGTGAATCCGCTGTTGATGCCGACGTTGTCGTGCCGATCCCGGATTCCGGCGTGCCGTCCGCCCTTGGTTATGCCGAGGAAAGCGGAATTCCGTTCGAACTGGGCATCATCCGCAACCACTATGTCGGACGTACCTTTATCGAGCCGACCGATCAGATCCGCCACCTTGGCGTGAAGCTGAAACATAACGCCAACCCCGGCAAGCTTAAGGGCAAGCGCGTTATTCTGGTTGATGACTCGATCGTGCGTGGCACCACCTCGACCAAGATTGTTGATCTGGTCCGTCAGGCCGGTGCCGCCGAAGTCCATATGCGCATCACCAGCCCGCCGACCATGAACCCGTGCTTCTATGGCGTTGATACCCCGTCCAAAGACAAACTGATGGCGGCCAATCACGACATCGAAAGCATGGCAAAGATCATTGGTGTGGACAGCCTTGCCTTTGTCACCATTGACGGTCTGTATCGTGCGACCGGTCTTCCGGGCCGCGACAATGACAGCCCGGCATTCTGTGATGCCTGCTTTACCGGCGACTATCCGATCCGTCTGACGGATCACAATGCCGAAAACAAGGATCGCAAGCTGAGCCAGCTGGTTGAAAGGCAATCTGCATGACCGAAACCAAACGTCTTGAAGGGCGCGTGGCACTGATTACCGGTGCCTCGCACGGGATCGGTTATGCTGTTGCCAAACGCTTTGCAGCCGAAGGCGCACATGTCATCGCGATTGGTCGCAATGTCGGCGCGCTTGAAGAACTGAGCGACGAAGTTACCGACGCAGGTGGCAAGATTTCGCTGCTTCCGATTGATCTGACCATGTTTGAAAAGGTTGATGCCATTGGCCCGACCATTTTTGAACGGTTCGGCAAGCTTGATATCGTTGTTGGCAATGCCGCCCTTCTGGGGGAACTGGCACCGGTTGGCCATATCGACACGCAGATTTTCGACAATACCGTTGCAACCAATGTGACGTCGAACTTCCGCCTGATCCGTACTGTCGACAAGCTGCTGCAGCTTTCCGATGCCGGCCGCGCGATTTTCGTGACCTCGAACGCATCGGCAAAGGGCCGTGCTTTCTGGGGGCTTTATGCTGCCACCAAGGCGGCCCTTGAGGCCCTTGTGCTTTCCTATGCGCAGGAGCTTGATGATAGCAAGGTCCGTGTCAATCTGGTCAATCCGGGGCGTATCCGCACCAAAATGCGTGCAGAAGCCTATCCGGGTGAAGATCCGCAGTCGCTTCCGACACCTGACAGCATCACCGACGTGTTTGTCGATCTGGCAGAAACCAGCTGCACCAAACATGGCGAAGTGGTTGACGCTTACTAAGCTTCGAACCAGCGCAATTTTCAAAGGCCGGGCATTTTGCCCGGCCTTTTTCAGTTCAGATCGACATTTTCAATACAGAAATCTAGGAATGCCCGCACGCGGGTAGGCATAAGCCCGCCCTGCCCGACATAGACGGCATGAATATCAACGCCGCCGCCGGGGTTAAACGCCTCAAGCAGCACACATAGCCTTCCTGCATCCACATCGTCTCTGACATGAAAAGCCGCCAGACGGGCAACGCCACCGCCCACAACGGCCAGCTGACGCGCGCTTTCCGCATCCCCGACACAGACCTTGCCACCGGGCATGACTGTCTTGATCGTCCCGTGATCATCAAACGACCACTCACTGATCGCACGCGGAAAGTTATAGCCGATCAATTGATGCTCACTTAAATCCTCGACATTGCGGGGCGTGCCAGCCCCATCCAGATAGTCCGGCGAGGCGACAATCACCATGCGGCATTGTCCCAGCTTGCGCGCAATCAGGCCGGATGACGGCAAAGGACCACTGCGAATGGCGACATCTGCCCGTTCCTCGTACAAATCAACAACCTTGTCACTGACGGTGATATCAAGATCGATATCGGGGAAGCGCGCCTGAAAAACCGGAACAAGCGGCAAGATGCGATACAAGCCGACCGGCATATTCACACTGACGCGAAGCTTGCCACGCGGCTGAACGGCCCTTGCCGCTTCGTCCTCGGCATCACTCAGTTCCGCCAGAACATTGACCGCACGGTCGTAGAACCGCTGTCCTTCCGGTGTCAGTTGCAATTTCCGCGTCGACCGGTTGAGCAGCCGCACGCCAAGGCGGCTTTCGAGCCGCCCGACAAGTTTGCTGACGGCAGATGGTGTCATCTTGAAGTCACGCGCCGCGGCAGAAAACCCGCCCCGTTCGACCACACGGACATAGACTTCCATTTCCCCGGACCGGTTTGTGTCAAGACGCGCCATTTGGAATTCAACTCACAAATAATGTTCCTTAGGTCGTACTAGTTGAAAATTGATCCCCTGTCCATATTCGCACCAGTTCAAACGATCACCTCTCAGGAGACTGAATATGGAATACAGGCAACTAGGCCGGTCCGGCCTTCGGGTTCCAGCCCTTTCGCTCGGCACGGGCACCTTTGGCGGACAAGGTCCGCTGTTTTCAAACTGGGGCACAACGGATGCCCGCGAAGCCGCATCCCTGATTGATATCTGCCTCGAACATGGGGCCAGTCTTTTTGACAGTGCCGATGTTTATTCCGATGGCGCATCCGAGACCGTTCTGGGTCAGGCGATCAAGGGACGGCGCGATCAGGTCATGATTTCAACCAAACTCGGCCTGCCGATGGGTCAGGGACCCAATGACTATGGCACCGCGCGCAGCCGCCTGATTGCCGGCACCGAACAGGCACTGTCGCGCCTTGGCACCGATTATATCGATCTGCTGCAACTTCACGCCTTTGACGCCCATACACCTATCGAGGAAGTTCTTGTTACCCTTGATGATCTGATCCGGGCCGGGAAAATCCGTTATATCGGGGTTTCAAACTTTGCCGGATGGCAGATCATGAAATCGCTTTCTATTGCTGAGCGCCACGGTCTGTCACGCTATGTTGCCAATCAGGTTTATTATTCACTGGTTGGTCGGGATTACGAATGGGACCTGATGCCCCTTGGTGAGGATCAGGGACTTGGCGCACTGGTCTGGAGCCCGCTTGGCTGGGGACGGCTGACCGGCAAGATCAGCCGTCACAAACCCGCCCCGACCCAAAGCCGTTTGCATGAAACCAGTCAGTTCGGCCCGCCCGTCGATGACGCAAAACTTTATGACATCATCGATGTTCTTGACGAGATCGCGGTCGAGACCGGCAAAACCGTTCCGCAGGTTGCCATTAACTGGCTGTTGCAACGCCCCACCGTTTCCTCGGTGATTATCGGGGCACGCAATCAGCAACAGCTGATTGATAATCTTGGCGCAATCGGCTGGTCGCTCGACAAGGGTCAGATCGCCCGTCTTAATCGGGTCAGTGATCGCACACCGCCCTATCCGCATTATCCCTATTACACGCAGGATGGCTTTGCGCTGCTTAATCCGCCTGCCCGACACTAGGCCGTTTTCCCGGGTAATGATCCCCACTCATGACCCGGGAGACCATTTAAAATTTGCCTGCACCATCAATTGATTGCATTTACCCGCCCCGGGTCGTTAGCATGGCCGCAACCCGCAACAAACAATCTGGGAATAGCCATGAAACAGGCGCTTCGTAACTGCATTCTTTCTCCTTTGGGGACTTTTGGCCTGGCATTGATCATTGCAACACCCCTGACCCTGCCAAATGCCACAGAGGCGCAAGCAGCCGACAACGGCTCCACGAGCGCCGCCATAAGCGAAATGGATGCAGAACGCGGCAAGGACCTGTTTGCGGAGCGTGGCTGCGTGGTTTGTCATGCAGTCAACAATGTCGGGGGCGATATCGGCCCCGGACTTGATGCATCCAACATGAATATCGCGCGTGAACCGTTCGAGTTCTTTGCGCGCATGTGGCGCGGTGCAGAATCGATGCTTCATCTGCAACAGGCCGACCTTGGCTATCAGATTGATTTTTCCGGACAGGACATCGCCGATATCTTTGCCTTTGTGCAGGATGGTGACATTCAGGAAAGCTTCACCGAAGAAGACCTGCCCGAACATATCCGCGAAATCATCGATAACGGACCGTCGATCCCCAAAAACTGATCGGTCCGCGATACAGACAGACAAAAAGCCGCCCCTGTTGACCAAGGGCGGCTTTTTCATGTGTTGAACAAGAAGTTCGGAAACTAGCGTTTCTTTTTCTTCTTGGCATAAGGGTTATCACTGCTGCGCAGATAGATACGGATCGGAACGCCCGGCATGTCGAAATCTTCGCGCAAGCCATTGATCAGGTAACGCGTGTAGCTTTCGGGCAGTTCAGCCGCCTTGGAGCAGTTGATAAAGAAGCTTGGCGGACGCGATTTCGCCTGGGTCATATAGCGCAGGCGAATACGACGCCCCGAAATGACCGGCGGCAGATGCCGTTCGGTGGTTGCTTCCAGCCAGCGGTTAAGCTGTGAAGTCGGGATACGGCGGCTCCAGATATCGTGAAGATCAAGCACGGTTGGCATCAGGCTGTCGGTGCCGCGCCCGGTCAATGCCGAGAATGCCAGAACCGGAATACCCTTGGCCTGTGCAAAAGACGTATCCAGCTTGTCACGCAGGGCCTGCATCACTTCTGCCTTGTCGCGGACAGCATCCCACTTGTTGACCGCAATGATCAGGGCACGGCCTTCTTCAAGTACCATACGGGCAATCGTCAGGTCCTGCTTGTCCAGGGTATTGGTCGCATCAAGCATCAGAACAACGACCTGTGCATACCGGATGACGCGCAGGGTATCGGCAACCGAAAGCCGTTCGACACGGTCATCGATCTTTTTCTTGCGGCGCATACCCGCTGTATCGACCAGACGGATCGGACGACCTTCATAGGACCAGTCAACCGCAATCGAATCACGGGTCAGGCCCGCCTGCGGGCCGGTCATCACACGATTTTCACCCAGAAGCTGGTTGAGAAGTGTGGATTTTCCTGCGTTCGGGCGACCAACGATTGCCAGCTGAATTTTCGAATTATCGCGCGATCCTTCGACGATCAGTTCACCATCTTCGTCTTCGTCATCTTCGTCAAATTCGATTTCAAAGGACGGGAAGACCTCGCCCTCGTCATCGGCAAAGCCGTCTTCGTCAATCAGATCGTCGCTATCGTCATCTTCCAGACCAGCCGCCTCGGCCGCCGCTTCGCGGGCATGCTGTTTGGCGACACGTTCGCGGTCTTTCCATTCTTTCCAATGGGGTTCGAGCAAATCATACAGAAGCTCGATGCCAAGACCATGTTCGGCTGAAATTGGTGCGACATCGCCAAGACCAAGGCCATAGGCCTCGTAAAGCCCCGGATCCTGATCCTTGCCTTCGTGTTTGTTGGCAATGACATAGACCGGTTTGTGGCGCTTGCGCAGCCAGTCGGCAAAATGGTTATCAAGCGGGGTCAGGCCTGCACGGGCGTCGATCAGGAACAGCGCAACATCGCATTCCTCGAACGCCTTCTCGCTTTGCTGGCGCATCATGCCTTCGACCGAATCATCGAATGCTTCTTCCAGACCGGCGGTATCGATAATGTCGAACGACATATCGCCCAGACGCGCCTTTCCATAGCGGCGATCACGGGTCACGCCAGGCTGGTCGTCCACCAAAGCCAGCTTTTTGCCGACCAGACGGTTAAACAGGGTCGACTTCCCGACATTGGGGCGACCGATAATGGCAACTTTAAGCGACATCTGACTTTCAGACTCTCGTTATAAAAGGCGTTATGCGCCGACGGCTTTCACTGCCCTCGGCGCATCGCAAATCCTGCAAGGAAACCTTGCGAAAAACTCTATGTTCGAACTGACTGATCAGCGATATGCGATTAGATCGGCATCCGCAGTCAGGAAGTAAAGGCTGTCACCCGCAACCGATGGCGGCAATGTGATCGGCCCGGATACCTCATCCTTGCCGAGAATGTCACCGCTATAAGGGGAAACAGTCATCACTTCGCCCTGCTCGTTACCTACGATCAACCTGTCACCGACCAGTACCGGACCTGTCCAGACAATCGGCTCTTCCTGGTCTTCGGGATCGACAAAACGTGGCAGAACCGTCACCCATTTAACCTGTCCGGTCTTCCGACGCAAGGCAATCAGATCATTTGTGTTGGTTAGCAGGTATACGTAATCGCCGGCCACCCATGGCGACTGGATGCCACCGGCCTCCAGTTCCCAGACCCGATAGCCGGTACGAAGGTCAATCGCAACGGTCAGACCGGAGTTACTTGTCGCAATCACAAGATCATCATCAATGACCGGAAGACCACGAATATCGGCGATTGCCGACACCGCATCGGTACGTCCTGCACCGGCCAGTGCATCCGACCAGATCACCTGACCGTTTTCAACACGAAGGGCATAAATCTCGCCCGTCGAATAGGCCGAAATCACCACACCCTGATCAACCGCCGGGCTTGCACCACCGATAAAGGATGCGCCTTCGGCTGCACCACGATGGTTCCAAAGCGTTTCACCGGTCATCGCATTGAGCGCGATGGTCTGGTTATCAATGGTAATGGCAAAGACACGACCACCGCGCACTGTCGGCGCCGAACGCATCGGTGCACTGACCTGGCTGCGCCACAGAACCTTGGCGCTTGGTGCATCAATGGCAACGATTTCAGCAAAGCCGGTGGTGGCATAGATGATCCCGCGCTCATAGGCCAGACCACCGCCAAGAAGCGTGCTGTCCTCTTCGTCTTCGGGCGCCAGTTCGAGTGACCAGATTCTTTTGCCGTTATTGGCAGCAAAGGCACGAACTTCGGCACTGGCATCAATGGTAAAGATCACACCGCGCGCAATGATCGCCTGATTAAGCAAAAGGTTGTCATCCATTGACCCCTCGCCGATATCAATCGACCAGTCCTGCTTGAGAACGTCATTATCCAGACCGACATGATGCAGGGCATGGCTCGGATAGCCGCCATTCTGCGGCCAGTCGACCATCGGTTCGGGTTCGGGAAGGATCACACGCTGGTCAGACAGTTCGACATCGGGTTGAACCGTGCTTTGCAGGGCAAGAACCGAAATGCGTTCACCCGGCAATGGCGGTTCTTCTTCGCCACCAAGCCAACCCGAACACCCGGCCAAAAGGCCTGTCATTCCCATTACGCACAGAACTGACTTAATACCGCGTGTGGTCAAAACCGTTTCCCCTGATTCAAGCTGTCGTCACGGTGGCCGGGTTTGTTCCCGGCCATCCTGTCTGGACCTTGTTAGGCACCAACGGCCTTGAGAAGTTCACTTGCGCGTGCGCGCATGCCTGACGGTGCTTCATTGTCATCGGCAATTTCCGTCAGAAGCGGTTTGGCTGCATCAACTTCACCCGAGGCAACATGCAGCAAGGCAATCATTTCACGCGCTGAATAGTACCAGGCGTTTTCCGGAACCGCGATCGGTTGAAGACGCGTGATCAGGTCCTTGGCATTGGTTTCATTTGCGCTGTTCATCGCAATTTGAACCACGGCAAGATCACGGTAAACGTCATCAATTTCGGAGTTGCCAGCAATCGCTTCAAGTTCGGTTACTGCGGACGGAACGGCACCGGCACGCAGGTAAACTGCGGCTTTCTGGAAATGACCAAGGGCAACAAAACCGGCATTTCCGTCGGCAATAATCGCATCAAGCGCTTCAAGCGCGGCATCCTGTTTGTCGTCACCTGCATTTGCCAGCTCGACAGCATTGGCAAGGCGGGTGCCATTTTCGATGCTGGTGGTGTTTTCATAAGTTTTCCAGCCTTCACGACCGGCAACCCCCAACACAATCACAGCAGCAGTGCCGATGACATATTTCCCGTATTTGCGCCACAGTTCTTCTGTGCGTTCGCGCTTCAGGTCTTCTTCGACTTCCTGGAAAATATCAACCACGAAAACGGCTCCAATCCGGTCACAATAAAGCGGGCAACCTGCCCGCTTATCTGAATTAATTCTGGCAAGGATTTAACGCGCCAGCACGTACAGGGTCAAGTCTGCTCGAAGCCAAACCCGGCAATCGGCCAATTATTTTGCCCGATTGCTGCTATATGGCCGGTATCTGGCTAGTGCAAAGCTTCTTTCCGTACTTTTTCATCCAGCAGTTAAATCCGCATTTTGGGCAAAATCGGGGCAAATTTACCGATGCAGGGAAAGAATTGCCTGTTCCCGCGGACCGATCAGGCCGATTTAAACCGGTTTGAAAGATTTTCCACACATCATCATCAGCATAAAATGATCAGCGAAAAGCTCCAAAACGACTGAAAACAAACCTAACCCTGCCCATATGACAAGAACAGGGACAGATGACGACAAATCCGGCACGGGGCTTGCTTTGTTAACAGTCAAGGGAACAGATTTCACAATGCTATCGGTCAAAATTGCCCGGTAGATGGACGGAGACACCATGGAACGTCGTCAGAAAGTGTATAGCCGGCATGATGCCAAGCGTGTCATTCGACAACGTATTCTGGCCGGGCTGTTTGCAACATTGTTGGGAACCGGCGTTTCTGGCTGCAGCACCACAATGTCTGACATTGCCGGAACCAGCATCTTCACAGGCGGGGAATGGTATCTGGCCTTTGACGTTGTCAGTATCATCAATACCGACAAAACCCTGATTGACCATGTGGTGTCGCTTTCGACCGGTCAGGATTGCTCAACCATCCGCAAGCTTGACGGCAAATCCTATTGCAAAAAGGATCCGGTCCCCGAAACCCCGCTTTATTGCTATCGTACGCTGGCAGCCGTCAATTGCTATCGCACGCCTGACCCCTATAATACCGGGGCACAAACCGTTGACTGGCCGCCGACGAGATCGCGCAGCCTTTAACAGCCAATCACCTGATTTTCCTGGGATATTCAAACCGGTCACACGCGTTGTGAACCGGTTTATGCCCATTGAAACTTGAGACGAAAGTCAATCCGCGCTACCGTGTCATATGGCTGTCATGTTCTGCTTTCAGGTCAGGGCAACCAGACGATCACATTGTCGGAGAAAGACATGGGAACACTGTTCGATTTGGCAAAATATCGCAAAGCCAAAAGCTTTGTACATTTTGACCGGTCCGAACTGATGCGGCTCATGAATACCTATTCCCGCCAGGTTGCAAGTGGTGCCTGGCGCGACTACGCGATTGACCATCTTGACGGTATGGCAATGTTTTCGATTTTCCGTTCCACGCATGAAACACCGCTTTTCACCGTGATCAAGCTGGGCAGCGAACACAAGAATGCCGGACAATATCTGGCACTTCATAGTGGCGAGCGAATCAAGCAAAGTTCTGATATCACCAACGTTCTCGAGGCCATCGAAAAGCGCGCGCGTAAAGTCGTCCCGCTGTTTAAAAACAATTCCTGATTACAAAAAAAAGCGGACAAAAAAGTGCGTCTTCCTGTTTCGACTGCCATCAGGCTCGCAACAATTGCGGCCCTGATCAGCTCAGCCTTCTTGCTGGCCCTTACGCCTCCCCCCGCCCAAGCCAGCAAAATGAGCCGCGAATATCAGACCGGCTATTACGCCTATCAGTCCGGGGACTTCAGCGAAGCCAGACAGCAGTGGGAAATCGCAGCCCTGAATGATGACCCTTACGCACAATATGCGCTGGGACTTTTGAACTATCGCGGAGACATGGGACGCCCCGATTATCCGGAAGCCGTCAAATGGTTTCAAAAGGCCGCGCGCGCCAATCATAGCGGCGCGATCTATTATATCGGGCTTTTGTATTACAACGGGCACGGCGTGAATTATGACCAGTTCCGCGCCACTGAATATTTCAAGCGCGCCTTGCAAGCTGATCCCGGAAACGGGGATGCTGCCTTTCTGACTGGCACGCAATATTTCCACGGGCGCGGTGTGCGTCAGAACTTTGTTGAAGCGGCCCACTATTTCGAACTTGGCGCAAAGGCCAACAATCACGCCGCCCAGTTCATGTATGGCGCCCTGCTTGAACGCGGCTGGGGGCAGGAAGAAAACCAGGCAGAAGCCTATTACTGGCTAAGGCGCGCCACACTTGGCCCGATCACCTTGCCGCCGGGCCTGAACCTTGAAACCCCGATGGACCCGATGGCTGCGGTCTCGGCACTTGAAGCCCGCCTGCGTCCTGAGGAAATCACGCGCATCGACAAACGTCTTCAGACCGAAGGATTCATTCCAAATTAAAAGGCCGCATCATGCGGCCTTAAAACTTCTATCCCGTGCCTGTCTGGCAGTATCACGCCTAATGATGGGTCTCGATGATTGTGCCGGTCTTGACCACTTCGGTAATCGTCACACCAAGATTTTCGTCCACCACCACCAGCTCGCCACGCGCAACCAGCCGGTTATTGACATAAATATCAACGGGTTCCCCAACCCGACGGTCAAGTTCAAGAACCGCACCACGGGTCAGACGCATCAATTGCGCGACCTGAATCTGGCTTTTGCCAATCACCGTCGAAACGCGCACCGGCACGTCATAGGCCGCACCAATTTCTGATGCACCATGCCGCTTGGAAAACGGGTCTTTATCGTCAACAGCCATGATTTAGCGCCATCCGGTCTGGTCGAAGGAATCGGGAACCTCGAATTATAAAGGTTAGCTTTGAAAAAAGTGTTAGCAAGCCCAATCTCTTAAAAATTGTCAGATCGCCAAAATGTATCGACACAATTTCACTGTAGTTTTTTGTATTATAATCCCCTACACAAGTGCCCATTCGCGATTTTCATGTTCGCCATGATGTGATCCAACCTGACGCCAGGATGTTAAATGACATATGACCGCCAATGGGTGGCTGACGCCATCAGCAAGATCGAAGCTGATTTCAACCGGTCGGCAGACACCCACCTGATCCGCCTTGATCTGCCGAAACTTGACGGGATTGGCTTGTATCTTAAAGATGAGTCGACCCATCCTTCTGGCAGTCTCAAGCACCGTCTGGCGCGCTCGCTGTTTCTCTATGGCCTGTGCAACGGCTGGATCACCAAGGACACGCCGGTTATCGAGGCATCAAGCGGATCAACCGCCGTGTCAGAGGCCTATTTCGCACGCCTGCTTGGCCTGCGTTTTATCGCCGTCATGCCGAAATCGACCTCGCAACAGAAAATCGACCAGATCGCATTTTATGGCGGTGAAAGCCATCTGGTAGATCACAGCGGTCAGATCTATGAAGAATCCCAACGCCTGGCGCGCGAACTTGACGGCCATTACATGGACCAGTTCACCTATGCCGAGCGCGCAACCGACTGGCGCGGCAACAACAACATTGCCGAAAGCATCTTTGATCAGCTTAAACGTGAACCCCATCCGGTTCCGCGCTGGGTTGTCGTCGGTGCGGGCACGGGCGGCACATCATCGACCATCGGTCGCTATGTCCGTTATGGCCGGACATTGGGGCAAGGCTGCGAGCTTTGCGTGGCTGATCCGGAAAACTCGGTCTTTTATGATGCCTATGAAACCGGCGACTGTTCGGTGACCGGCACCAAGGGATCGCGCGTCGAGGGCATTGGCCGTCCCCGTGTCGAGCCAAGCTTCAACCCGACCGTTGTCGATCGCATGTATCGCATTCCCGATGCCGCAAGCTTTGCCGCCCTGCATTATCTTGAACGTCATCTTGGCCGTCGCTGCGGCGGGTCAACCGGCACCAACCTGATTGCCACCCTGTCGCTGATCACGGAAATGAAAAAGGCCGGGCAAACCGGATCGGTCGTGACCTTGTTGTGTGATGGCGGGGATCGCTATTGCGACACCTATTACAATCCGGAATGGATCAAGGCACAGAATATCGACCTCGCCCCCTGGACATCAGCACTTGAACAGTTTGATGCGACCGGGCTTCTTGACATGCCGCTAGATCACAAGACCGGGTATCGCAAAGCCTGACAGGCTCCAGCCGTTTCCTGAATTCAAATTAAGGCCGGGTGATCACATACCCGGCCTTTTGCTTTTGTCCAGACCCGGTTCACCCGTTTCTCACAGCTTCATTGTCTCACCGTCGGAATGCATCGGAGTGATTTAAACGAGGCATGACATGACAACAGAGAAAATCGGCGGTATCGAGCTTTATATCGAGAATGTGGATCTCGAAAATTCTGGCCAGACACAAAAGGTTTACGGGACAAATTGCGCAGATGATTTCTGGGCTTTGCTGTCAAATGAACGTTCTGTATTTGCCTATGTCGACTATCTTTGGGTGCCACCCGATCTGAAACGCAACACATCCCAAAGCAGCCGGGCCCTTTATGCATGGCGCGGGGATACGCGCCCCCCCGATGAAATTTTCGGCCACGGCTTTTCCCGGCGCGGGACATCCCCCGCAACCCCGGCCATTGTTTATCGCAAGGCGGATCAGGATCTTGCGCATTATACGGCCGTGTGTCTGTCAGGTACGCATGAAATCGGTGCCCTCTTCCCGCCAAAGGTTCCTGATCAGCCGGATCCTGCTGCCGAGACATGGGTTTACTGCGTGCGTTTGCGTGGATACTGGTGCCCCACCTATTCCATCCAGCAACGGGTCTATGGCAATGCTGCCAGGTTTGGCGCGACCGAACGCCAGATGGCACGCCAGAACCTTTATGCGCGCGAGCTTGCGGTCCTTAATGTCGCTTATAAGGACGTAGTCGCGGCCATTCGGGTACGGCGCGACTGGGCTGGCGAGGGATATGATGCCGGTGGCACCTTCACCTATCTCGAACTCAGGAAAAACCAGTGGGCTGCATCAGATAACAAGGCCTTTGCTGATCGCATCGAGAACTGGTGGAATACCAATAATCTGATCAACACCCAAAACGCCCTGCCGACCCCGTAATGACAAGAATAAGGCCGGTCCCGACATCACTGCACGGGACCGGCCTCAATGAATGTGCCGTCGGCGTTAAGAAGCCACCAGCGCGCCGGATGCAAGCGTGTCTTCAAATCCTTCGACCGATTGCTCATAACCGCTATCGGTTGCGCCGGTGCCTTCAAGCTTCTCCGACAGTTCCTTGAGACTGGACAGAAGGGTCAGGTCACGCGCCTGCTGTTCTTCGGCCTTCTTGCGCAGATCGGTCTGACTGACAGCAGCCTGCCGTGCAATCCAGGCGGCATCATCCTTGGCAAGCTTTTTCGCGGTTGCCTCGCCGATGATGATCGCACCGGAAATCTCGCTTTGCGCAACTGAAACAGGCTTGCTGCTGGTTTCAACGGCCGAGCAGCTTTGTGCGACGCGCGTGGCGATGGCGCAAAGCTGTTCGGTTTGTGTTTCAGTTCGAAAGGACGCGATATCGGCCTTGTATGCGGCTGCATAATCATTGGCCAAATCGCCAAGCGTACTGCTCATCGGGCTTTCTCCTCTGATAATCCGGATGCACCAGAAGACGGCGAGCCTCATCGCATGTGAGCAGCCAGACAAAAAAAGACGGGCGGTAAATACCGCCCGTCAGGCAAGACAGGGAAAGCTTCTCAGGGAGGAGAGACAGACAAGTCCTAGCCGTTCACAGCAATCTTGCGCGGCTCGGGCTTTTGTTCTGCTACTTTGGGGAGAGTAAGCACCAGAACACCATTCTTGAACGACGCCGTGATGTTATCGACATCAATGGTATCATTCAGACGGAATGACCGCTTGAAGCTGCCAAAGCTGCGTTCAACAACGCGGGCACCTTCGTTGGTTTCACGGGTGGATTTCTTTTCACCGGTGATGGTCAGAACACCGTCGAGAACCGACACATCCACATCATCCTGCTCAACGCCGGGAAGTTCGGCAGACAGTTCGATATGATCTTCGGTTTCGTGAACATCGATACGCGGGCTCAACAGAGTTTGAGCTGCTTCCTGACCATCTGCAACCGCCTTTGAAGCAATTGCACGATCACCAAAGATCGAGCCAATCATACGATCGAAATCACGGGAAAGAAGCGAGAAAGGATCACCATAGGTCGGTGCAGTTGCAAGACGACGTGCGGATCCATTAAGAGTCTGAAGACCAGTCATTAGTACCCTCCATTACAGACGAGTATTCTTGCGCCATCAGTCCAGACCAAGCTGCAACCTTGACGCGTATCAGGGCACCATGCCCCTTTGCAAACTTGAGATAGAGCACAGGATTTTTTCCGCAAGTGGCGTCATGCATTTTTTTTGTTTTTTTTGCATTCCGCCGACCTGAATGGCCAATAACACATTATCCGGACGAACTTTTTTCGAAAAATCAAACCTGAGACTGGCACTCATCCCCTGACCGGATTAGCTTCTTCTCATTGTTTGTCGGCTTATGGCCGACCTCCCTAACAAGGAAGATCCATGAGTACCCTTTTCTCACCATTGTCACTGGGCAAGCTTGCCCTGGACAACCGCGTCATCATTGCGCCGATGTGCCAGTATTCAGCTGAAAACGGCAAAACCTCGGACTGGCATCCGATGCATCTGGGCAACCTTGCCCAGTCGGGCGCAGGACTGTTGATTATCGAAGCAACTGCCGTCGAACCCGAAGGTCGCATCACCTATGGCGATGTAGGTCTGTGGGATGACGAAACCGAAGCGTCCCTTGCCAGAACCATTTCTGCGGTACACAGCCACTCTGACATGCCGATCGCCATTCAACTGGCCCATGCCGGACGCAAGGCATCGTGCGAGAAACCCTGGCTGGGTGGGCATGCACTGTCACCGGATCATGCCAATGGCTGGCAAGTTTGCGCACCGTCGGCTGTTCCGTTCCGCGAGGGCGACCCGATCCCCGAAGCCCTTTCAAAGTCGCGCATTTCCGAAATCGTGCAGGCCTTTGTCGAAAGCGCAAAACGCTCGATCCGTATCGGTTTTGATGCCATCGAAATCCACGCTGCCCATGGCTATCTGCTCCATCAGTTCCTGTCCCCCCATTCGAACAAGCGTGACGATGAATATGGCGGATCGTTTGAAAACCGCGTGCGCATCGTTCTTGAGATTTATGACGCCATCCGCACAGAAGTCGGCACCGACTACCCGCTGGGTATCCGTATTTCGGCCACCGACTGGGTTGATGACGGCTGGGACATTGATCAAAGCGTCGAACTTGCCAAACTGCTTCATGCACGCGGTTGCGATTTCATTGATGTTTCGTCCGGCGGTCTGCACATTGATCAGAAAATCCCGCTTGGCCCGAACTATCAGGTTCCGTTTGCAGCCCGTATCAAGGCAGAAACCGGCATGACCACCATTGCGGTTGGCCTGATCACCGAGGCCGAACAGGCAGAAGCCATCACCTTTACCGGTCAGGCCGATGCCATCGCTCTTGCGCGCGGCATCCTTTATGACCCGCGCTGGCCCTGGCACGCCGCAGCAACCCTTGGGGCCGAAGTCAAAGCTGCCCCGCAATATCTGCGCTGTCAGCCGCGCAGCCTTAAAAAGCTGTTTGGCTGATCTGAACCACCAAAAGCCCGGCACAACAATGTGCCGGGCTTTTTTTATTTCTCTGAGCTGCATGCAAAAAGGGCCCCGCAATTGCGGGGCCCTTCCTGTAGTGCAAAGGTCGGTTGGTTGGTAAGGCTTAGAAGCCCATGCCACCCATGCCGCCCATACCACCCATGCCACCCATGTCAGGTGCGCCAGCCGGTTTGTCTTCGGCTTTCTCGGCGATCATGCATTCGGTGGTGATCAGCAGACCAGCGACCGAAGCTGCGTCCTGCAGGGCAGTACGAACAACTTTGGCCGGGTCGATGATGCCAGCTTTGATCAGGTTGGTGTATTCGCCCTTCTGAGCGTCATAACCGAACTCGATGTCGTCCTGCTCAAGCAGTTTGCCAGCAACAACCGCGCCGTCTACGCCAGCGTTGGTTGCGATCTGACGAACCGGTGCCTGAAGGGCACGGCGAACGATGTCAACACCGATGGTCTGGTCATGGTTTTCACCTTCGAGACCGTCAAGCGCACGGACAGAGTACAGAAGAGCCGTACCGCCACCAGCAACGATGCCTTCTTCGACAGCAGCGCGGGTCGCGTGCAGAGCATCGTCAACACGGTCTTTGCGTTCTTTAACTTCGATTTCCGAAGCGCCACCGATCTTGATCACTGCAACACCGCCTGCGAGTTTCGCGAGACGTTCCTGCAGTTTTTCACGATCATAATCAGAGGTGGTTTCTTCGATCTGAGCGCGGATCTGGGCAACACGGCCTTCGATCTGTGCTTTCTCGCCAGCGCCATCAATGATGGTGGTTTCTTCTTTGGTGATGGTAACCGATTTCGCGGTACCGAGCATGTCAAGCGTAACGCTTTCAAGCTTGATGCCGAGATCTTCGGAAACAACCTGACCACCGGTAAGGATCGCGATGTCTTCGAGCATTGCTTTACGACGGTCGCCGAAGCCCGGTGCTTTGACAGCAGCGATTTTCAGACCACCGCGCAGCTTGTTGACAACCAGGGTTGCCAGAGCTTCGCCTTCGATGTCTTCAGCAATGATCAGAAGCGGCTTGCCGGTCTGAACAACAGCTTCGAGCAGCGGAAGAACCGGCTGCAGCGAGGAGATTTTCTTGTCGAAGAGCAGGATGTACGGAGCATCCATTTCTGCAACCATTTTCTCCGGGTTGGTTACGAAGTACGGAGACAGGTAACCACGGTCGAACTGCATGCCTTCGACAACGTCGAGTTCAGTGTGCAGGCCTTTTGCTTCTTCAACGGTGATAACGCCTTCGTTGCCAACTTTTTCCATGGCTTCAGCGATCATGTCGCCGACTTCACGGTCACCGTTAGCAGAGATGTTACCAACCTGGGCGATTTCATCGCGACCAGCAACTTTACGTGCACGGCCCTGGATGGATTCGATAACCTTGGAGGTCGCGAGGTCGATACCGCGCTTCAGGTCCATCGGGTTCATGCCGGCAGCAACAGCCTTGTTGCCTTCACGAACGATTGCCTGTGCCAGAACGGTTGCGGTGGTGGTGCCGTCACCAGCCAGATCGGCGGTTTTCGACGCAACTTCGCGAACCATCTGTGCGCCCATGTTTTCGAACTTGTCAGAAAGTTCGATTTCCTTGGCGACAGAAACACCGTCCTTGGTTACGCGCGGAGCGCCAAAGGACTTCTCGATAACAACGTTACGACCTTTCGGGCCGAGGGTCACCTTGACAGCATCTGCCAGGATGTCGACACCGCGCAGCATCTTGGCGCGTGCATCGGTGGAGAATTTTACTTCTTTAGCAGCCATAATATTCTTTCCTCTCTATGAGACGGATGAACGTGGACTTAAGTCACCCAAAGGGCTGACTTATTCCATGATGCCCATGATGTCGGATTCTTTCATGATCAGCAGCTCTTCGCCGTCGACCTTGACTTCGGTACCCGACCATTTGCCGAACAGGACTTTGTCACCTGCCTTGACGTCGAGGGCTACGACCGAGCCATCTTCTTTGCGAACGCCAGAACCAACAGCGACGACTTCGCCTTCCTGCGGTTTTTCTTTGGCGGTATCCGGAATAATGATGCCACCGGCAGTTTTGGTGTCGGACTCGACACGACGTACCAGTACTCGATCATGCAGCGGACGGAACTTCATTTTAGACAACTCCGTGTTAAAGCTAAGGCTCGTTAATAACTAAGACTAACCGGGATGAGCCCGTATTAGCACTCACCCCCGGCGAGTGCTAACAGCATTTATTGGAGTGGCTGTTTAAAGTCAATAGGAAGATGTAAAAAGACGCAGAAATGTCACGATTTTTACGCATTTCCGGTGATTCAAACCGAACAAAAAACCGTCTTCCAGGAAGGGCTGCTGATCACACCATTTTCTATCAACCCGCACAACCCTGCCGTACAAAAATATTTCGCTGCGAACCGCCCCACATGCCCTTGCAATTACAAGATCGCAACATTCAGTCAGCGAAGTTCGAAATAGCGCTCATATAATGCTGGCTCATCAAAATGTCGGCGTCCGACAAAGGCGGTTGCATGATGCCCCCACTGGCGCATTGCGCCGGGCCGGTCCACCCCCATTGGCCACAGGATGAAACGTTCCATTCTTTCGGTGCCCGGGACGAAACCGTCTTCATCATAAAGGCTTTCATATCCGCTGCCATCTTTGAGCGAAATGCTCACAAGTGATTGCTCTGGCTGCATTGATGCCTTTATGGGCGTCAGGGTATTCACGTCTGAATTTTCCGGAGTCACGGCCAAAAGATAGTGACTGATCGCATCAACCCACAGCACCGGACGGGCAAGGGTCGCCGACGCTACAGCACCGGCCGGGCTTTCAGCCGTCTCGCGAATATCACCATCTTCGGGTGCCACAATTCGCTGCAATGACGATGTCGGGAAGAACATATGATAGCAGCCACACCCATGAATGCTGTCCGCAATCAGAGGATGCCCTTCTCCATCAAGGGTGACGCGCCAGATCAATGCATCAAGATGCCCGGCGAGAATATCAAACATTCCCTGTGCCGGTCGCTCGGGGAACCAGACCGAATAGATGATTTGCGGACGCCATTGGTTATTAAACCAGGTATGGCTGAGCCGGTAATAGATTGCAGGGCGATCAAGATCGACAATCGACAAGCCCTCACGCGATGGCAGGGCCGGTGTACCGATACGATCACTGCTTGTCAGCGTGCGTATCCGAAATTCCGGCGCATAGCGTTCGGCAAGCGATTTGAGCTCGACATGCGTTGGTATGATCCGGTCAAAGGCATCTTTTTTAATTGCTTTGACCTCGATGGCGTCTTGCCCTGCATCTCCCTGCCCGTCTGCACGATAGCGCTGCCAGGGACCAGAAGCCTGCAAGGCCTCTTCGGGCAGATCAAAGCTTCCAAAATTATCACGCTTCCAGCTTTCATAGCCAAAATGCGCGGCAAAGGCTGTTAACGGATAAAACCCGGCAATGCGTTGAAAATCGAGATAGTCATCAGGCACGAAAACCGCCTTGGACAACGACGCGTAATCACCGATGGTCAGTCCCGCAGCCATTTGACTCGCACAGTTTTCGACTTCTGTCAGAGACAGTTCCGCAGCAACAGGAAGATTGCGCAGCTCATCTGCCCGCGCGTCACGATCAAGTGCGCGCATCTGCGCCACCCAGTCGGCAAACAACAGCTCGCCCTGAGCGCCTTGCGCTATGGCGGTCCCGACCTGCTTGCCCATCAGCACCGAATTTCGGTTGGCCCGCAGAAACCGGTATCCGGCAACAGGTGCCGCACCGACATTTCTTTTCCCCTGATCGGCAATCAACGCATCGAACTCGCCGAGCTGCTGTGAACAACTTGGTGACGAGACCACAGAAACGCCACTTTGATGGCTACTACATGCTGAAAGAAAACCAGCAAGAAGCACCGGGACATAGCGCAAATGAAATTGCATCGACTGCCCTTTCATATCCGGACAAAACGCGAGCGGCTTGACCCGCAACACCTTTGAGCCAACCTTCATCTGACGACAAAACACAGCATAGGGTCGAAACATTGCAGATTGAAACACTTGATATCACCGACATTAAGTTGCTCTTTCCGCGAAAGTTTGGTGACGAACGGGGTTTCTTCTCCGAAACCTACAGTCAGTCACGCTTTAACCAAGCAGGCATTTCAGCCGAATTTGTTCAGGACAATCATTCACTTTCGCGCGAAGCCGGGGTTTTGCGCGGCCTTCATTACCAATGCCCGCCCTTTGCCCAGGACAAACTCGTCCGCGTTGTTCATGGTCGCATCCTTGATATCGCCGTCGATATTCGCAAAAACTCGCCGACCTTTGGCAAATGGGTTTCTGCTGAACTCAGCGCTGATGACTGGAACCAGATCTTTGTTCCCAAGGGATTTGCCCACGGTTTCGCAACGCTCGCAGCAGATACAGAAGTCGTTTACAAGGTGTCTGCTCCTTACGCGCCTGAAAGCGAACGGGCAATCATGTGGAACGACCCCGACATCGGTATTTCCTGGCCATTCGATGCTGATGACGTGACCCTGTCTGCCAAGGATGCAGCGGCAATGAGCTTTGCCGATTACTGTAAAGACCCGGATTTCTGATATCCCTACATCTGATCGTAGGTTTTCAACACAGTTTGCAAATAGGTCTTGTAGGAGCTCGCACTATATTGCGCGGTCAGTTCCTCAAACTGATTGAGTGAAATCAGACCATTGCGCAACGCGATTTCTTCCGGGCAAGCGATCTTGAGACTTTGACGATTTTCAACGGTCCGAACGAAATTCGCAGCATCAAGCATCGCCCCGTGCGTCCCGGTATCAAGCCATGCGTAACCGCGCCCCATTTTCTCGACCCGTAATGCACCACGTTCGAGATAGGCCTTGTTAACATCGGTGATTTCAAGTTCCCCACGCGCCGATGGCTTTATGGATCGGGCAATATCAATGACATTGCGATCGTAGAAATACAGCCCAGTCACTGCATAGTTGGATTTCGGCACAGTCGGTTTTTCTTCGATATCCAGGGCGACACCATTGCGATCAAACTCGACCACGCCATAGCGTTCCGGGTCATGGACAAAATAGGCAAACACGGTAGCCCCTTCTTGGTGCTGCATGGCATTTGCCAGCAACTCTGTCAGGCCATGACCAAAATAGATGTTATCACCAAGTATCAGACAACAGGTATCGTCACCGATGAAATCCGCACCAACAATAAATGCATCGGCCAGACCGCGTGGTTCCGTCTGCACCGCATAATCCAGACGAATCCCCCACTGGCTGCCATCGCCCAACAATTCCCGAAACAGGGGAACATCATTTGGCGTACTGATCACAAGAATCTCCGTGATCCCCGCAAGCATCAATGTTGTAAGCGGGTAATAGATCATCGGCTTGTCATAGACAGGCTGCAATTGCTTTGACACGACCAGTGTCGAAGGATGAAGCCGCGATCCGGTGCCCCCGGCCAGAATGATCCCCTTACGCATGGCGGTCATCCTTCTCAAGAGCGGCCAGAACGCGTCCGAGGCTTTCCGTCAAAGAAGGAAAATCTACACAAAAGTCTTCCCTGATCCTCCGGTTTGACAAGACGGAATAGGCCGGTCGCCTGACCGCACTCGGAAACTGATCCGAGCGAACGGGTGTGATTTGGCAATCCGCCCCCGACCAGCCAGGTCCGAACACGTCTGCGCCAAGAACCTGAATGCGACGGGCAAAAGCGCACCAATTTACCGGTTCATTCGCAACCACATGATAGGTGCCAAATCCCCGAAACCCGTCAGTCACGATGACCGGCAAAACCTGTAAGACAATGCGCGCCAAATCCAGTGCGCTTGTCGGGCATCCGATCTGGTCGTCAACGACTTTGACTTCATCGGTCTCGGCCAAAAGGCGGCACATCGTTTTGACGAAATTCTTGCCAAACGGGCTATAGAGCCATGAGGTTCTGAAAATCAGATGTCTCGGGTTCATGTCACGAACCGCTTGCTCCCCGGCAAGTTTTGTTTGCCCATATACGCCCAGCGGAGCAACGCGATCCGTCTCGACATAAGGTCTTCTGGCATTTCCATCAAAGACATAATCCGTCGAAAAATGAATGAACGGAATTGCATGCTTTGCAGTCTGTTCGGACATTACTTTCACTGCCGTCGCATTGATTGCAAGTGCACGATCAGGTTCGCTTTCGGCAAGATCAACTGCCGTATAGGCAGCTGTGTTGATGACAATATCCGGACGTATCTTGTCGACAACTGCGGCAATGTCCGATGGATATTCAAGATCGCAGCAACTGCGCCCGATGAAATTCAACTCAACATCTGAGAAGCTGCTTTCCTCTTGCGCGAGACATCCGGCCAACTGGCCATTCTGCCCAAAAACAAGTGCCCTAATCATTGCGCTTCTCCGTCCCAAGTCCAGATCTTGCAATCGCATTCTGCTTTTTCAGAAGAGGTTCCCACCAGGATTGATGATCGACATACCACTGCACTGTCTGGCGCACCCCGGTGTCAAAACTGTATTTCGGGCTCCAGCCCAGTTCATCGCGCATTTTGGTCGCATCAATTGCATAGCGCCAATCATGCCCCGGTCTGTCTTCAACAAACTCGACAACATCCTCGAACCGGCCGCTCTGATCACCTCGTTTAAGCTGCCTTACCGTCTCAAAAACCGCCCGGACAAGGTCGATATTTCTGACCTCGTTGCCTCCGCCAACATTGTATTTTTCACCAACCTTTCCACGTGTGAGGATGGCGAATAAAGCTTCTGCATGGTCATCAACATGCAACCAGTCGCGTGTGTTCATACCGGTGCCATACACGGGCAGTTTGCCGCCCTGCAATGCCTTGATTGTCATCAGCGGAATGAGTTTTTCCGGAAACTGGTATGGGCCGTAATTGTTCGAACAATTACTAATCAGAACCGGCAATCCATACGTCTGATGCCAGGCACGCACCAAGTGATCAGAACTCGCCTTGCTTGCGGAATAAGGAGAGTTTGGCGCATAGGCGGTTTGTTCGGTGAAGTAACCGTCATCCCCCAGTGAACCGTAAACTTCATCTGTAGATATGTGATGGAATCTGAACGCGCTTTGCCCGGCGGGCGTCAATGCATCAAAATAGGTCCGCGCCACTTCGAGCAAGGTAAAGGTGCCAACGATATTGGTCTGCACAAACGCAGCTGGACCATCAATCGAACGATCAACATGACTTTCTGCAGCAAGATGCATGACAGCTGTTGGTTTGAAATCCGCAAACAGCTTTTCGACGACGTCTCTGTTGCAAATATCTTCCTGACAAAATCGATAGTTTCTCTGTCCGGACACACTTTCAAGCGCACGAAGGTCAGCCGCGTAGTTCAGCTTGTCGATATTGAGAATTTCACAGTCATCCCGACCGGCCAGAAGCCGACAAACTGCCGAACCGATGAAACCGGCACCGCCTGTTACAATAATTCTCATCGTGAACTCTTTGTCTGCAAGCTGCGTGTAATTCAGTGCAAGGCACTGCAATCATTCATGGAAAACTTGCGAACTGTATTGGCGGTTCAATCCGTCAATTTAATGGCGCGTTCCAACGCATTCATGCCACTTTTCATGCCCGGCGTTGCTGCGACCAGCGTACACACATGAGAGCCGCTCAATAAAAAAGCCGGATGCAAAGGCATCCGGCTTGATGGTGTCTGATATGAAAAGTGGGCTTATTCGACAGTTACCGACTTTGCAAGATTGCGCGGCTGATCAACGTCGGTGCCCTTATGGACTGCAACGTGATAGGCCAGCATCTGAACCGGGATGGTATAAAGGATCGGTGCGACGAAATCGGCAACCTTGGGCAGTTCCACCGTTGCAGATGCCATATCACCAAGTTTCGAAAGCCCCGGCGCGTCCGAGATAAAGATCACGCGCCCACCTCGTGCGGCAGCTTCCTGCATGTTTGAGGCGGTTTTTTCAAACAGCTCGTCAGACGGCGCAATGACAATGATCGGAACCGACTGGTCAATCAGGGCGATCGGACCATGCTTCATCTCGCCCGCAGCGTACCCTTCGGCGTGGATATAGGAAATTTCCTTGAGCTTGAGCGCCCCTTCCATCGCAATCGGATAGCCAAGCCCGCGCCCGAGATACAAAACATCACGTGCATCGGCAATATCAAGCGCCAGTTTCTTGAGCGCCTCGTCATGATGCAGGACCTCGGCCGCGTGTTTTGGCACTTCGGTCAGGGCATTGACGATGGCAGCTTCCTCGTCCTTGGCAAGGGTGCCGTTTTCGCGCCCGATGGTCACTGCAAGGCAGGCCAGAACTGTGAGCTGCGTGGTAAATGCCTTGGTCGATGCAACGCCGATTTCAGGGCCAGCATAAGTCAGAAGCACCACATCACTTTCACGGGCAATCGTGCTTTCGGGCACATTGACGATCGAGACGATCTTCTGGCCTTTGGACTTCGCATACCGAAGGGCAGCAAGGGTATCGAGCGTTTCACCGGACTGCGAAATGAACAGTGCCACACCGCCTTTGGGCAGCGGCGGACAGCGATAGCGGAACTCGGATGCAACATCGACATCGACGCCAAGACCGGCATAACGTTCGATCCAGTGTTTTGCCACCAGACCGGCATAGAAAGACGTGCCGCAGGCAACAATCGTCAGGCGGGTCGCATCGGCAAACGAAAACGGCATATCAGGCAGTTTGATGGTCTGGGTCGCCGGGTTGATGAACGCGTGCAGGGTGTCGCCGATCACCGCAGGCTGCTCGAAGATTTCCTTCTGCATGAAGTGATTGTAATTGCCCTTGCCCATCATCGCGCCAGAAACGGCCGACAGTTTGGTTTCGCGGGTCACATCAACATCATTTTCATCGCGAACCTGAACAGAATCACGGGTCATCTCGACCCAGTCACCTTCTTCGAGGTAAATCAGCTTGTTGGTAAGATGCGAAAGCGCCATGGCGTCCGAGCCAAGATACATCTCCCCCTCACCGAGCCCTACGGCAAGCGGAGTACCGCGGCGCGCGCCAAAGATCACATCGTGATGACCCGCGATCATGATCACCAGCGCAAAGGCGCCTTCGATCCGGTGCAGGGTGGCAGCAACGGCGTCACGCGGTGACTTGCCCTGATCGAGGAAATCGGACACCAGATGAACAACCACCTCGGTATCGGTATCGGTGGCAAAGACGCGTCCTTTGGCAGAGAGCTCTGCCTTGATTTCCTGATAGTTCTCAATGATGCCGTTATGAACGACAGCAACCTTGCCATCGGTATGCGGATGGGCGTTGTTCTCCGTCGGAACGCCATGGGTCGCCCAACGGGTGTGACCGATCCCGACGTCGCCTGCAAGCGGGCTTTGTTCCAGACGGTTGGCAAGATTGATCAGTTTGCCCTCGGCACGACGGCGTTCGATATCGCCATTAACCAGCGTTGCGATCCCCGCACTGTCATAGCCACGATATTCAAGGCGCTTGAGCCCCTCAAGAATACGCTCGCTAACACTGTCACTGCCGATAATCCCGATGATACCGCACATATTCGTTTATTCCTGCTTCAAATCGCTTTTTCATTTTGCCGTGCGAACTGCCCCGTCACACGACACATTCAAAATCCGGTAACCGGTCTATTTCTTGCCTGTCAGGGCACGCATTTTCTCGCGAAACTTTGCCGCCCATCCTGCTTTTTCAATGCGCTCTGCCCGGGTCAGTGTCAGGGCATCGGCTTCAACCTTTCCGGTAATCGTGCTCCCGGCGCCGATAATCGCGCCATCACCAATTTCAACCGGCGCAACAAGCGCCGAATTTGATCCGATAAAGGCCCCCGCGCCGATATCGGTATGCTGCTTGCGATAGCCGTCATAGTTGCACGTGATCGTACCGGCACCGATATTGGCCTTTGCCCCGACCCGTGCATCACCGATATAGCTGAGGTGATTGACCTTGGCGCCATCTTCAACAATGGCTTTCTTGATCTCGACAAAATTGCCAACCCTGGCACCTGCGCCGATTTCGGCTCCCGGACGCAAACGGGCGTAAGGGCCGATATCGGCAGCCTCGCCAACGACGCAGCTTTCAAGATGGCTGAAAGCCTTGATCACGACGTTATCGCCAACCGTCACCCCCGGACCGAAAACCACATTCGGTTCAACTATAACGTCTCGACCAAGTTTGGTATCGGCACACAGAAATACTGATGCCGGATCAATCAGGGTCGCACCGTCTTCCATGGCAGCTTTGCGCAAACGATCCTGCATGATGGCTTCGGCAACGGCCAGCTGGGCACGGGAATTAACGCCAAGTGTTTCTTGCTCGTCGACTTCGATGGCAACACAGCTTTTGCCATGCGCACGTGAAACTGCGACGGCATCGGTCAGATAGAATTCACCCTTGGCATTGGCATTATCAATCGCCTCAAGAGTGGTCAGTATATCTTCGGCGCGGAAACACATCACACCGGAATTGCAGAAGTTAAGTGCCCGCTGGGCCGCATCGCATTCCTTGTCTTCGACAATCGCCAGCAATTCACCAGATGCAGGATCCGTCACCAAGCGACCGTAACCGGCGGGATCATCCGGTCGGAAGCCAAGAACAGCAACTGCGTGATCGCCAGCTTCGCGGGCGGCCACCAGACGTTCAAGCGTCTCGGCGGTAAAAAGCGGGCTGTCGGCATAAAGAACAAGAACGTTGCCACTGAGCCCGGCCAAACCATCCTTGGCGGCAAGAACGGCATGGGCAGTTCCCAGACGATCGGTTTGCTCAAACGTGGGATGCGGGGAAACCGTTTCAATCAGTTTGGGCATATCGGGGCCAACGACGACCATTGTCTTGGCCGCACACAGCTTGGCTGCCGTATCAATGACATGATTGACCATCGGCTTGCCGGCAACCTTGTGCATGACTTTGGGCAATGCGCTTTTCATACGCGTGCCCATACCGGCTGCCAAAACGATAACACTTAGCTCAAGTGACATTTATCAATCCACTTGCCGCATTTTTGATGCAGCATCCCCTGTTCCTGCTTCGCGCATGTCGGTTACAACAGCACGGGTAATCTGATTTGCAGCAAGTCTTAGAACATATTCTTTTGCTGCAAAAGCCCATAAAGAATCACGTTTTGTTACCGCCTGTTAGCGGATGTTACCGTTTGTTAATGGCACAAACTCGGTTAAGTTCCTCTGAATCAGTCACCACACTCAAACCACCCCCTTACGGAGCCCCGCCCAAATGGCAAAATTCATCATGTTCGACCTCGACGGCACCCTGATTGACGGGGTCGAGGATTTGTTGGTTGCAATGAACGGATTGCTTGATGCGCACGGATTATCCGCCATCACTCGACATGATATCGAAGCCATGCTGGGTGATGGCACCTGGATGCTGACCAAACGCGCCTTTGCCAAACGCGATCAAACGCCGGACGATGCCACGCTTGATGAACTTAATATCGACTTCAACAATCGTTATGTTGAAACCGATTATGCCTATACACGGCTTTACGAGAATGCCGAAAACGTGTTGCGCCAACTTAAAGCTGACGGCTGGACCATTGCGCTTGCATCAAACAAACCCGAAGGCCCCTGCAAGGCGATTTTGAACAAGCTTGGCATTGCCGACCTGTTTACCGTGATTGCAGGTGGCAATTCATTCGAAGTCAAAAAGCCCGATGGGCGCTTCCTGCGTTTTGTCCTTGATCAGATGGGCTATAAACCCGGCACTGACGACATTGCCCTCATGGTTGGCGACCATGCAAATGACGTGAATTCGGCCCGTGATGCCAATGTCCATGCCATCGCCGTCGCCTTCGAAGTTGATGACACCCGCGCAAATTCCCTGGGTGCCGATGCCGTCGTCACGGCCTATGAAAATCTGCCCGAAGCCATCAAATCCATCACAGGACTTTAAGCGGTCTGAAACGCCCCAACATCAAGCTTCTCGGAGCATTGCCCATGCACTCATTCCTGCGCGCCGGATGTTTTGGTCTGTTCACCTATGCGATGTTGGCCTTTCCTTTGGCCGCATTTGCAAAGCAACCTGATCAGGGAAACCCGGCCAAGGGCGGACTTGTGCTGGACGAGGCATCCAGTCGTCAGGGGGAAGTGCAGGATCAAACCGTCATTGTTCTGCATACCCCATACCAATGGGAACTCAGCACCAAACAGGGGAACCAAACCCTGTTTATCCGCGACTGGAACACTGGCGACGAAATTGCCGAGGACCTTGGTTGCTTCATGTGTGAAGGCGACGAAGATAATTGCAATCAGGACGGCATCTTTGTCCTCACCGAACCCGATGTCAGAGACACAACCACCTTCTTGCTGGTCTGTCACAAAGGCGCGCATTCACAACGTGCCCGCCTGATTGCCCCGGCACAGCAATCAACACCCGTCATTGATGTGACCGGTGCCTATTTCGTGAATTGGGAACTGGTCGACGGCAAACTCCTGATCACCCATGACGGTGACGCGCCCAACAACGTCATCTGGCCTTTGCCATAACCTGAAACAAAACCCGGTCGACCTTATTGCCGACCGGGTTTTGATTACGGGTATGATTGAAACCCTGAATCCTAATGGCTGTCTTTCGGGATTTCCTTGCCGCGATGACCGACAAGGAAGTCAAAATCGGCCCCCTTGTCTGCGCCGATAACGCTCTTGTAATAGAGCGATGCATAACCGCTGGCCGGAACCGGGACGGTGTTTTTCCAGTCCTTAAGGCGCTGCGCCAGTTCTTCGTCGCTGATATCAAGATGCAGGCGGCGATTGGGCACATCAAGCTCGATCATGTCACCATTCCGAACCACAGCAAGCGGTCCGCCTGCCGCGGCCTCCGGCGAGGTATGCAAGACCACTGTGCCATATGCCGTGCCGCTCATGCGTGCGTCTGAAATACGCACCATATCGGTGATCCCCTTGCGGAGCACTTTGGGCGGCAGGCCCATATTGCCGACTTCTGCCATGCCCGGATAGCCTTTCGGACCGCAGTTTTTCAGAACCATGATGCAGGTTTCGTCGATATCAAGGCTTTCGTCATAGATCTTGGCCTTGTAGTCGTCGATATCCTCAAATACCACCGCACGACCACGATGGGTCAGCAGAGCCGGTGTTGCCGCCGAAGGCTTAAGGACCGCGCCGTTCGGAGCAAGATTGCCTTTGACCACCGCGATACCGCCACTTTCGGTCAGAGCTTTTTCAAACGGACGAATGACATCGTCATTCCAGTTCTGAACGTCCTTGACCTGGTCCCACATGGTTTCACCCGAAACCGTCAGCGCATCATTATGCAGCTTTCCGGCCTCGGCCAGTGCCTTGATCACCACAGGCAAACCACCGGCATAGAAGAATTCTTCCATCAGATATTTGCCAGACGGCTGAAGGTTCACAATGGTCGGAATATCACGGCCAAGGCGATCCCAGTCATCAAGGCTCAGGTCAATGCCAACACGTCCGGCAATCGCCAGCAAATGGATAACCGCATTGGTCGAACCGCCAATTGCACCATTGACGCGAATGGCGTTTTCAAATGCTTCCTTGGTCATGACGTCAGACGGTTTAAGGTCATCCTTGACCATCTGAACGATGCGACGGCCGGTGATATGCGCCATCACGCGGCGACGGCTATCGACCGCCGGAATGGCCGCATTACCCGAAAGCGCCATCCCAAGGGCTTCGGCCATGCTGGCCATGGTTGATGCTGTGCCCATGGTGTTGCAAGATCCGGGCGAACGCGACATGGCGATTTCGGCTTCAAGGAAATCCTCGGTGCTGATCTTGCCTGCCTTGCGGTCTTCGGAAAGTTGCCAGAGCGAGGTTCCCGAACCGATATCCTGACCGCGCCATTTGCCATTAAGCATCGGACCACCGGTAACCACGATTGCCGGGATATCGACACTGGCAGCGCCCATCAGAAGCGATGGCGTTGTCTTGTCACACCCAACCATCAGAACCACACCGTCAAGCGGGGTTCCGCGAAGGGCTTCTTCAACATCCATGGCCGCCAAATTGCGGAACATCATTGCGGTCGGGCGAAGTGTGCTTTCGCCAGCCGAGAAGACCGGAAATTCAAGCGGCAGACCGCCTGCCTCGTAAATGCCGTGCTTGACCCGTTCGGCGAGATCGCGCAGATGGGCATTACACGGGGTCAGTTGCGACCATGTGTTGCAAATACCAATCACCGGACGGCCATCAAACAGATCCGAGGGCAGCCCCTGGTTCTTCATCCAGCTGCGATGATAGATATTGTCCTTGCTGGTTCCGCCGAACCAACCTTCTTGTGATCTTAAAACCCGCGGCCAGGGTGCCGGTTTGAACTTCGTCATGCCCGTTTTCCTTTTTGACTTATTATCGAGACGGGTCCGGAAATGTACGACCCCAAAGACCGCACAGGGGACTGTGAACGACACAAACTGGCACCCAACCGGCTTTGTTGGCTGTTTTCACCCAGATCTGCGTCGTTCCGCGTCATGGTATTGTTAAGCCTTGTTCTTGTTGTAGACGTCGAAGATCACCGCTGCGAGCAGCACCAGACCCTTGATCACCTGCTGCCAGTCAATACCGACACCAATGATCGACATCCCGTTATTCATCACGCCCATGATCAGGGCGCCAACCACCGCACCAATCACCTTGCCGACACCACCCGACATGGATGCGCCACCGATAAACACCGCCGCAATCACATCAAGCTCGAACGCAAGGCCGGCTTTTGGTGTGGCTGTATTCAGACGTGCGGCAAAAACCAGACCGGCAAGGGCCGCAAGCATGCCCATATTGGCAAAGGTAAAGAAGGTCAGGCGTTTGGTATTGATCCCTGAAAGCTTTGCGGCTTTCTCGTTACCACCCAGCGCATAGATGCGACGACCAAGGGTCGTGGAGTTGGTAATAAAGGTGAAGATCGCAATCAGAAGCGCCATGATGATCAGAATGTTGGGCAGACCGCGATAGGTCGACAGCAGATAGGTGACATACAGGATCGCCACACCGGCAACCGCATGTTTGGCAACAAAGAACGCCATCGGTTCGTCAACGGCCGCAAACTTCGCCTGCTTGGCACGCGAACGCAGACCGAGGATCGGCAAAAGAGCAGCCAGAACCACACCAATCGTCATGGAAAAGACGTTAAAGCGGCCTTCGATCAACCCGCCAAAGAAGTCCGGCAGGAAGCCCGAAGACATCGCCTGGAATTCAGACGGGAACGGACCAACCGACGCACCACCCAGAAGGGCCAGCGTCAGGCCCTTGAACACCAGCATCCCGGCAAGGGTCACGATAAAGGACGGAATGCGCCAATAGGCCACCCAGTATCCTTGTGCAGCACCAATGATCGCACCAACCACAAGACAGGCCGGAATTACAAAGACTGTCGGCAGATCCCAGTTCACGATCATCACCGCAGCCAGCGCGCCGACAAAACCAACGACCGAGCCAACCGAAAGGTCGATATGCCCACCGACAATCACCAGCAACATGCCAACGGCCATGATGATGATGTAGCTGTTCTGAAGGAACAGGTTTGTCAGGTTAACCGGCTTGAGCATGATGCCATCGGTCAGAACCTGGAAAAAGGCCAGAATGGCCACCAGCGCAACAACCATCCCGTATTCGCGGATATGGGTGCGCAAGTAGTAACCAATTGATTTGTTATCAGTATCCGTCATTGTCTGTTCCTCACGCTTTCAGGATCATGCGCATGATTGCTTCCTGGCTTGCATCCTTTGCTGCAAGCTGTCCCTTGATCTCACCCTCGTTCATGACGTAGATGCGATCGCACATGCCCAGAAGCTCCGGCATTTCCGACGAGATCATGATGACCCCCTTACCGTCGGCAGCCAGCTGGTTGATAATCGTATAGATTTCGTATTTCGCACCGACATCGATGCCGCGCGTCGGTTCGTCAAGGATCAGGACTTCGGGTGCTGCAAACAGCCATTTCGACAAAACGACTTTCTGCTGGTTCCCGCCCGAAAGATTGACAACCTTCTGCCCGACATTGGGCGTGCGAATATTGATTTTCTGGCGATAATCCTCGGGGCGGAACGTTCCGGCCCCGTCATTGAGCACACCACGTTCCGATACCCCGCCAAGATTGGCCAGCGTGATATTCGTCGTAATGCTTTCCTCAAGGATCAGCCCCATTTCCTTGCGGTCTTCGGTGACATAGGCCAGTCCCGATGCAATCGCCTTTTCCACGGTCGAAACATCAACCGGTTTGCCCTTGATCAGAACTTCACCCGAAATGTCGGTGCCATAGGATTTGCCAAAGATGCTCATGGCAAGTTCGGTACGGCCTGCCCCCATAAGACCGGCAATCCCGACAACCTCGCCCGCAGCAACATCAATGCTGACATTGTCAACGACCTTGCGTTCGGGATGCAGCGGATGGGTTGCCGACCAGTTGCGGACTTCCATAAGCTTTTCGCTGCTGATATTGGGCGTGCGTTCTGGATAGCGGTGCGCCATGTCACGCCCGACCATGTCCTTGACGATATCGTCTTCGGTAATCTGTCCTGCACGGGCATCAAGGGTCGAGATCGATTTACCGTCACGAATAATCGTGATGCGGTCTGCAACACGGTTGATCTCGTTAAGCTTGTGCGAAATCAGGATAGATGTAATGCCCTGCGCCTTGAACTCCAGCAGCAGATCCAGAAGCTTCTGACTGTCATTTTCCTGAAGACTTGCCGTTGGCTCGTCAAGGATAAGAAGCTTGACCTTTTTGGACAGCGCCTTGGCAATTTCGACCAGCTGCTGTTTGCCGACACCGATATTGGTCACAAGCGTCGCCGGATTTTCCTTCAACCCGACTTTTTTGAGCAACTCCCCCGTGCGCGCAAAGGTCGCCGGCCAGTTTACAATGCCGTTTTCGGCAATTTCATTGCCCAGAAAGATGTTCTCGGCGATCGACAGTAACGGCACCAGCGCCAGTTCCTGGTGGATAATGATGATGCCGCGTTCTTCGCTATCGCGGATATCTTTGAATTCCTGTACGCCGCCATCGTAAAGAATATCGCCTTCATACGTACCGTGCGGATAAACCCCGCTCAGAACCTTCATCAGGGTGGATTTACCTGCACCGTTCTCGCCGCAAAGCGCGTGGATTTCACCACGTTCAACCTTGATGCTGACATCATCCAGCGCCTTTACACCCGGAAAGGTCTTGGTGATGTTCTTCATTTCCAGGATGGTATCCATCCGGTCCTCCCACTGCTGTCAGTCGCCTGACAACGCCTCTGTGTATTTTGGTCTTTGCTGTCTTGGTTTTCTTTGGGGAAACCCTTCGGGTATCACACCTGTTTGTAGTGTGCTGTATTTTCAGGCTACAGCAAAACAGGACCCGTTCGCAGACATTCTTCGAGACGATAGAACCCGGTAGATTGCCCTATCAGACAGCACACCGGGTTCCATACGAATGTCGGGACTTACTTCACTTCTTCTGCAGTGTAGTAGCCAGAGCCAAGAATGATTTCTTCCCAGTTGGACTTGTCAACCATGACCGGCTCAAGCAGGTAGGAAGGAACAACCTTGACGCCATTGTCATAGGTTTTGGTGTCGTTGATGGTCGGCTCGCGACCGGCAAGAACATCGTCAACCATGGAAACGGTTACACGTGCAAGTTCACGGGTATCCTTGAAGATGGTGGAATACTGTTCGCCAGCAAGGATCGACTTGATCGACGGCAGCTCGGCATCCTGACCGGAAACGACCGGCATTTTCATGTCGCCAGAGCCGTAACCGACCCCTTTGAGCGAGGAGAGAATACCAATCGACAGACCATCATACGGCGACAGAACACCATCGACCTGTTCGTCGGTGTAATATGCCGAAAGAAGGTTATCCATACGTGCCTGTGCAACCGCACCGTCCCAACGCAGGGTACCAACTTTGTCCATGCCCATCTGGCCGGATTTGATCACGACATCACCGCTGTCAATCAGCGGCTGAAGAACGGACATGGCACCATTATAGAAGAAATAAGCGTTGTTATCGTCCGGCGAACCGCCGAACAGTTCAACATTGTAAGGCGGATTGCCCGCAGCAGCCAGACCGTCAACCAGTGAGGTCGCCTGCTGGACACCAACCTTGAAGTTATCGAAGGTCGAATAGTAGTCGACATTGGCACTTTCGCGGATCAGGCGGTCATAGGCAAAGACCTTGATGCCCGCAGCAGCAGCATTTTCCAGCGCGTTCGAAAGAGTTGTGCCATCAATTGCGGCAATCACCAGAACATCAACGCCCTTAACGATCATGTTTTCGATCTGCGAGAGCTGGTTCGGAATGTCGTCTTCTGCATATTGAAGGTCGGTTTTGTAACCGGCGGCTTCAAACTGCTCGACCATCGAGTTGCCATCAGAAATCCAGCGTGCCGAAGATTTGGTCGGCATTGCGATCCCGACATAGCCTTTTTCGGCGGCATGTGCATAACCGCCAGAAATCATCGGGCTCATCATTGCGGCCGCACCAAAGGCGACCCCTGCCATTACGGCACTGAGACGTTTCATAGCTATCCTCCCTACAAGACACGGCATATCAGCCATTTTTGGTGCCCGACTTTCTCAGGCAAATTGCGCCTGAACATGTCGTGTCTTTGTTTTCAATTGATAATGCATCCCATTTCCCAAAGGACACGGCGCCATTATTCAGAGGCACAACATAACAATCAAATAAGTAATTTCGAAACTTGCATATCAAAATTGATATAATACAATCCCCACCAAGGGAGGAACAACCATGTCCGAGTTTCGAAATAACCAGCCACTGAGCTCTGCCAAGTCCTTGCTTTTCCGATCTGGAAACCTGTTTCAACGCGGGCTCAAGCTCAGCCATCTGCGCATGATCGTAGCCATGGAAGAAACCGGGCAGATCAGTCTGGCTGCCGACATGCTTAAAACCTCCCAGCCAGCGGCATCACGACTGCTTTCGGAAATGGAGAACATCCTTGAAGCCCGGCTATGCGTGCGTAGCCCGCGCGGGATCGAGATGACCAATGCCGGTCGCGCCCTTGCCCGGCGAGCACGCAGTATGCTGATCGAAATCCGCGAGGCCGAACGCGAAATCGAAGACATCAAGCATGGCGGCGGAACGGTTTTTGTCGGTGCGGTGACGGCAGCGGCGGTGGATCTGGTCGTTCCGGCCATTCGCAGCGTGCAGGCGGTCAACTCGTTACTGGAAGCCCATGTCAGTGTTGGTCCGTCGCATTTACTGATCAAGGATTTGCTGGCAGGCGATCATGACTTTGTCATTGGTCGCGTGCCCGAGGACATGAATCCACGGCAATTCAACATCCGCGAAATTCGCAGCGAAAAAATCCGCCTGATGGTGCGCACGGGACACCCGTTGCTTGAAGCCAACAAGCCGATCACCCTTGCCCGACTGGCCAAGTTCGAATGGATATTGCCCCCGCCGGGCAACCTGATGCGTCGAACCATCGAAGACGTATTTATTTCGCGCCATCTTCCCTTGCCGCATTCAAGCCTGAACTCGGCATCCTTGCTGGTGACGCTTGCAACGCTTGCCGATACCGATGCCATCGCACCGATGGCCGAGGAAGTCACAACCCTTCTGGCAAGCGGCGGGCTCATTACCGAACTTCCGTTTGACGGGATGATTGAAATCAAACCCTACAGCCTGATCACCGCGCGTGGTCATCGTCTGTCCCCGTCTGCCCAGCTGGTATCGGATCATGTTCTTGCCCGTATAGAAAAACCGCTGCTTTAGGCCAATATATCCGGATCGGTTATTTGGTTAAATTCTGTGCGTTACAGCCAGACTGACGTAAGCTACTGTCATACAACAAAATATATTCTGGTCGAGAATCATATATGCCGCGCATCGCACACTATCTGGGGACCCTGATCGCTGTTTGCGGTCCGTTTGTCGCATCATTTGCGATGGCAACGGAATCTGAAGAACCGCACCCGGAAGGCCCGACATTTGCGTTGATGGATTTGCGTGGCACCACCGCATGGGCAATCACGCAGTATCAGTGGCTTGAACCCGGTGAAGATGCCCTTGACGCCGTGATTTCCGCAGCAGGCAAGGACAGCATGCGCCTTGATTTCGCAATGGACAGCATCGTTCCGTCCTATTGCGAATTGCGTCCCGATCCGGAAATCTGTGACGGTCCGGGCATTCCGGTGAGCTGGATGGAAGATATTCCGCAAACCATCTGCATGGATATTCCGTCCCCGGTGCGCGCCCGCCACAAGGACGTGCTTGGCAAGGCCGATCAGCTGTGCCTTGAACCGACCAGCAATCTGGCTTTTCCAAAGGACTGGCCGGAAAACACACAATGGGTGCAGCTCCATCTCCATCAAACCGTAAAACCCGGCAAGGTACGCATCGAACACGGCACGGCGATTATTGATCTGGAAATATCGGATGCCATCGCGACCCGCCTTGCTTCTCTTTCAGAGCAGGGATACGGGCCCGTCATGATTGGCTGGGATCAGGCAACATTGCGTAAAACGCTTGGTCCGCAGCTTGACCAGTTTATCGCCGGTGACGATGAAAATTGCACCTATCTGCAACGCAACCTTGATCCGTCCGGATTGGGATATCTGGTACTTGATGGCAAGCTTGCCCGGATTTCGCTTTATGCTGATGAATATGACGTGGCGACCAGTCTGGTCAAAACCGTCAACGGCATTGCCCTTGGCGCAACCCGTGACGACGTTTTTGCCGCCTTTGGCGACAAGGATCTGATCGAGGAAGATCACGAATATCTTGGTGCCGATGCCCGCTACATCACCTGGTGGGCGGACACAGCCAAATCACGAGGCATTCGTTTTGAACTGAATGAAGATGGCCTTGTCACGGCCATTCATGCCGGAACGGATGCGATCACGCTGCTTGAAGGCTGTTCCTGAGCCTGTGACCGCCGACCAATCATCTGAAAAATCACAGCTTTTCCTTTGGCGTTGACAAGGTCTGCCAACGCCGTCAAAAGCGCATTCCGCACATGTCCGGTGCGGGTCAAAAACCAACAACAATATTGCCATCACCTTGCCGCAAAGCATGACCAAAAGGCGTGCTCGCGGAGACAAACACGAATGCAAACGCCTATAACATCCAACCTTGTTGTCATCACCGGCGGCCCCGGTGTCGGCAAAACCACTTTGATCAATCATCTTCATGAACGGGGCTTTGACACCAGTCCCGAGGTTGCGCGTGCGATCATCGAAGAACAGCAGGAACGCGGGGGCAATGCCCTGCCATGGGGGGATAATGACGCCTATGCGGGATTGATGTGCCGCCGCTCGATCCGCGCCTGGCAAGAAGCCATTCAATCCCATCCGCGAACCGTTTTTTGTGATCGCGGTCTGCCCGACACCCTGGCCCATCGCAGGTTATCGAAACTTCCCGAAGATCAGGGATTGATGAACGCGATCCGGACCTATCGCTATCACAAGACGGCATTTGTTCTGCCGCCTTGGTCGGAAATATACAAAACCGACAACGCGCGAACACAAAGCTTCTCTGAAGCCGTCAGAACATATGTCGTGCTGTGCCGGACCTATCATGAATGCGGCTATGAACTGGTCGAAATTCGCAAGGGCCCGGTCGAACAGCGCGCCGCCCAAATACTGACCCGCCTCAAACTGTAAGTACGGCCATATGATACCCCAACCCTCTCCAAATCCGCGACTTGCCAAGCGCGCACTCATCACGCTTGTTGCCATCGGCACAGTGGTGACCGCCATCCCGGCCAGCGCTGCATGCTATGGTTGGCCGCTACGTGAACATAAGGGCGAATATGCCTATGACGGCGATACGATCTATGTCGCCATTCCCGGTCTGCCCGGCGAGATCGCCAATATGTCGGTGCGTGTACGCGGTGTTGATACACCCGAAATCCGCGGAAAATGTGAAAGCGAAAAGCAACTGGCGCAAAAGGCCCGTGATTATGCACGTGACCGTCTGAAAACAGCCAAATCAGTTGAATTCTGCGAACCTGAATGGGGCCGGTATGGCGGACGCGTCGTGGCATCTGTGCGTATTGACGGCAGTCCGCTTGATCTTGAACTGATCCATAACGGCCTTGCCCGCCCCTATGACGGCAAAACAAAGCGTCAGCCATGGTGCCAGGGCTAAGCCAAGCCGAGACGCCCGCCAGATGACACATCCCCCCGTCACATTGGTGTGAAGCCACTGGACAATCGCGATAATCCGACCATCTTTGGGAACGAGAAATTCAGCTATCCCGATGACCAAAGATGTGAAGTGACCGAATATGAGCAAATATCACAAAGACCCGGACGCCATCGCAGACCTGTCCCCGGAACAATATCATGTGACGCAGGAAAGCGGCACAGAGCCGCCGTTCCGCAATGATTTCTGGGATCACAAGGAAGATGGGCTTTATGTGGACATCGTCTCGGGTGAACCGCTTTTCACATCGCGTGATAAGTTTGATTCCGGCTGTGGCTGGCCAAGCTTTGTGAAGCCCGTTGAGTCCGATCACGTCATTGCCCGCGAAGACAATACACATGGCATGCGCCGCATCGAAGTCCGGTCCAAACATGGTGACAGCCATCTGGGCCATGTCTTCCCGGACGGGCCGCGTGATCGTGGTGGATTGCGTTATTGCATCAATTCCGCATCGCTGCGCTTTGTCACCGTCGATGATCTTGAGGCCGAGGGATATGGCGACTATCGCCACCTTTTCGATTAATCAGAAATAAAAAGACCGGCTTTGCGCCGGTCTTTTATTTGTATGAGGATTTGCCGTACCCCTAGAAATCACCCGGCGCACATTGCAAACAGGTCAGGCCCATATCGCGCCATTTATCGACCACGCGCCTGCGATCATCGACCACAAGCCATGGATTAAACCCGTCGTCGATGATCTTTGCCAGAAGGTCTTCCTTGACCTCTTCATCGGTGCGGTGATCGGCGTCGACGGGGCGCAGATACATGCCATCAAACGGAATATTATGCGCACGCAGCCAGGATTCTGATCGATGCTGCCAGCCTGCCGGGCGGCCCGAACAGATCAAAATCGCATGGCCCGACGCATGCAGGATACGCAAAAGCCGTTCGATATTTTCAATCGGCTTTGCATGGTCCATCGCGTCAAAAAACGCATCCCACTGTTTTTCCACACCGTGAACCAGATGCCCCAGGGCATCGGCATCGAAATGCGCGAGTGTTCCATCCATATCAAACACCACCGCATCCCGTGCAGTCACAGAAGTCGGTCGGGTTTGTTGCGCATCGGCGTTTGCGTTGGTCACGCGGAGATCTCCTTGATCAGGGTTTCAGTCAGATAGTCATATTCCCATCCGGTCGGAACCGGACGGAACAGGATCGGGGTGGCATTGGGGACACGCGGCCCGTCGGCCTCGAACCCGGTCATATAAAGAATGCAGCGCGCCACACCGGAATGGGCAACAACAACAGTCAGGTCGTCGCTGACTTCTGCCAATGCCTGTTGCATGGCAAAGGAAACGCGCTGGCACATGGCATCAAACCCTTCGCCATTGGGCGGGGTTTCAAAGCGCGGGCACAATTCCGCAATCGGACGACCTTCAAGATCGCCCCAATGCCGTTCGCGCAGACCATCAAGTACCTTGGCCTCATAGTCGGGCAGAACAAGGCTTGCCGTTGTCCGCGCCCGGTCTTGTGGACTGACATAAACCGCCCGCCATCTTGCCTGCGCCATCAGGGGCGCAATCGCGGTTGCCTGTTCGCGGCCGGTGTCATTCAGGGGCGGTTCGTTGGAACCTGCAATGATACCTGCGCGGTTGGCATCGGTTTCCCCATGCCGGATGAAGACAAACGGCAATTTGGGAAATTCGAACTTCTCAGCAGCATAAATCATGATCAGGCATCACCCGTTTGAATATCGAAATGGATCGCAACCCATTACAAATAGAACCGATCAGCAAGCTGTAGCCGCCCGTCGAACCCGTCGACAAGACCAAAATCCTCGGGACAACTATTGAAAAGCGGGACCACCTGCATGGCATGGCACTGATTGGCGAGCTCAATGACATGACGTGCCAGTGGATGAACGTTCCAGCGCCGGAAATGCGCATGGCCCTTTTCGACCATCTTGCGGGCTTCAATCGGCATGAAGCCGGTAAAGATCACATGGGCACTTGCCCCAAGTCGTCCGGCATCACGCCATTTGTCAATCAGTTCACGCGCCTTGCCGTAGGTCGCACACGGTGCATGACATAACAGCAACCGGGCATCGGGATTGAAATGCTTTGCCTTGTCCTTAAGCCCGCGCAGACGCCGGATGGCATCGGCATTCACATAATCTGATCCATGGGCATCAAGCACCTGCTTGACCTGCCCATAGCAGCGATCATCCATCGACCAGTCGGTCAGGCCGTGACTTTCAAACAAAAGCGCCATTTCCGCAGCCCGGCCACTTGGCGGCACAGGAAACAGGATTTGACCATCAAGCTTGGTCATGGTTGTCAGAAGACTGTCAATCCGGACCTGCTGGCTGAGTTGTTCCATGCCATATGATGCATCAAGCATCACAGTCGCGGCATCCGGGGGACTGTCATACAGGAAGTAATCGGATTCCTGACAGAAATCGCCGGAATAAAGCAACCCGCCCCCCAGTTCGAAATGTAGCCACACCCCGCCAAAGGAATGGCCGGTGCGCCCGGTGGTCACCGTAACACCATCGACCTGAATTTCCCCGCAGGGCGGCAAGGGAATGACATTTGCCCCCTTGGGCAAGGATCGTGCGGTAACTTCGGTACAATAGATCGGAAGGCCAGCCGCCACGATCTCGTCAGCAGCTCCGATATGGTCGACATGGTCATGGGTAATGAAAACGGCGTTAACTTTGTTAAGCCATGCCGGATCAAAACCCTGATCACTTTCCGGGCCGACGCCGCAATCAAGCATCCAGCGCCGGTTAAAGAATTCCAGTCGCAAACAGGCCGGGCCTTTTTCGCCAAGCCCGGAAAGAACACGCATGCGGGCAGACATCAGGCAACCTCACCTGCTAGCCGGTCAAACACCCATCCGTCGGCGACTTTAAGCCCGACCGGTTCGCCAACCCTGGCACGGCGGCTGGCATAAACCGGCAAGGTGTGGTCGTCATCAATCCGGACCGACAAACGGAACCGCCCGCCCAGATAAACGCAATCCTCGACCTTGCCACGCAAGGGCGCACTGTCTTCGACCCAGACATCTTCGGGACGCAGGCACAACCCCGCCTGCCCGTTGATATGACCGCTATTGGCCAGTTTCGGACAAACGCGCGCGGCAATCCGGGTATCGCCCAGCCTGACTGAACATGTCCCGCCATCTTCGACCTGAACACCGGTTATCGGCAGGACCGACCCGGCCCCGACAAAACCCGCCACCATATGATCGGCAGGTTCACGATAGAGCGTCTCGGGTGCGGCCATCTGGCGAATATGGCCCTTGTCCATCACCGCAATCCGGTCGGCCATTGCCATCGCTTCGGCCTGATCGTGGGTCACGTAAATCATCGTGGCCCCGGTGCGACGATGGAAATCAAGAAACGCCTGCTGCATGGTTTCACGCAGATGCACATCAAGGTTTGCCAGCGGCTCGTCCAGAAGCACCGCACGTGGTTCCATCACCAGACACCGTGCCAGTGCCACACGCTGACGCTGCCCGCCGGAAAGTTCTGCAGGACTGCGATCCGCATAGGGACCAAGGGCAACGATATCGAGCGCTTCAGAGATGCGGCGATCACGTTCGACACGGTTCATGCCACGTACTTCAAGCGGATAGCCGACATTGCGCGCGACCGACATATGCGGCCACAGGGCATAGGATTGAAACACAATGCCAAGATTGCGGTCTTCGGGACTGACCATCAGACCTTTGGCAGGATCGGCAACCGCCTGCCCGCCGATTGAGATTTGCCCGTCATCGGGTTCTTCAAATCCGGCAAGCAATCGAAGCAACGTCGTTTTGCCACAGCCCGACGGGCCAAGCAGGGCGACGAATTCACCATCGGCGATATCAAGCGACACCTGATTAAGGGCACGGTAATCACCAAAGCATTTTGTAATGCGCGAAAGATTTATGTCTGCCATGGCACAACTCCCTTGGGCAAACGACGCGAAGCCAGCTGAAAACAGCTCATCAACGCGATCACAACCAGCACGACCAGAACCGCCACGGCCGAGGCCAGAACGGTGTCGCCACTGTCATCAAGATTGAAAATCAGAACACCCAGCGTTTCATTGCCCGCCGACCACAAAAGGGCCGAAACGGTCAGTTCGTTAAACGCGGTCAGAAACACCAGCAACGCCCCGGCTGCCGCCGATGGTGCCGCCAGCGGCAACAACACATCGCGCAAGCGCCGCCAGATGCCTGCACCGCAGGCCTGGGCTGCTTCTTCAAGAGCCGGGTCAAGCTGGGTGAAACTGTTCATCACCGGGCGCAGCGCAATCACAAGGAAACGTGCGAGATAGGCGATAAAGATAATGCCCAGCGTGCCATAGAGGCTGATCTCGATCAGCGGGATCTTGATGAACAGCAAGATACAGGCAATCGCCAGAACCACACCGGGCAGCGCATAGGGCACTTCGACCAGAAGATTGATCAGCTTGGTCAGCTTCGATGGTTTGCGCACCATCACATAGGCCAGCGGCAAACAGACCAGAACCAGCGTCATCGCCGCGCCTATCGACAGCATGAAGCTGTTATGAAAGGCACGGATCGTCGAAGGCTGAACAAACAGAACTTGGTTAAAGGCATCAAAGCTGAAATTGCTGAAATTAAGCTTCACACCAAATGCCGGAACCAGCGACGTGGCAATTAGCGCCATTAACGGCACCACCAGAATGGCCACCAGAACGACCCAAAGAACGGTTTCAATCAATGAACGCCGCGCCCCCAGCCGGATATCAAGCGGACGCCCGACCATCCCCATCAGACGGTAATCACGGTTGGCAAGCAGCCGGTGATGGATGGCGACACCACAAATCGCAATCGCCCCGATCAGCATGGCAAGAACAGATACCTCACCCAGAACTGACGGGCCGAACCCGGCCAGTTTCTGATAAATCAGGGTCGGCAAGGTTGGATAATTGGCCGGAATACCGAGCATCGCCGGAATGCCGAAATTGCCAAGGGCCGTGACAAAGGCCATCGCCGTTCCGGCAATCAGCCCCGGACTGGTCAGCGGCAAAATGATCTGCCACCACAAGCGCCCGCCACGCGCACCGGCAAGCCGGGCGGCTTCGATCTGTTCGCTCGGGATCATGCGCAGATTGGCGCGCAATGTCAGGAACACGATGGAGGCATGCTGGATCCCCAGCAAAAGCGCAATGCCCTCAGCCGAATAAAGCGGCTGTGGCGATCCCATGGGTGGTGCGATGCCAAAGGCGTTTAACAGCGCACTGCTTGGCCCGGTCAGCTGAACCCAGCTCAGGGCCGTGATCTGCGGCGGGATCATCATCGGGATCATGAAACAGAATACCAGTGCGGCCTTGGCGCGCACGTCGGTCAGCGCGACCAGAAAGGCAAATGCCCCGCCAATCACCAGCGAAATGATCGTCCCAAGACCCGCCGTATAAAGGCTGTTGGCGGTTGCCTGCCATGTTGCGCCCGATCCCAGAACATCCCGGAAATAATCAAGCGACGGCACACCACCGACAAAAACGCCCTCAAAGGCAAGCCGGACAATCGGTAAAATGGAAATCACAAAGACCGGCAACAGCAACCAGTAAAGCAACCGGTCCGAAGACCGGTTGCCTGTGGATCTGGTCATGATGCCAGGCAGAGCGCCACGAAGGCGACCTGTAGCCTGCATTACTCAGCCCCGAAGATGTCAGCGAATTTCTTTTTGTTCGCTTCTGCCTGTTCAAGAGCGATAGCCGGATTGAAGTCCATCAGTTTGATGTCCTTGCGGGCCGGGAAGCCTTCTGGCAGGGCCATGTCATTGCGGGCCGGGATATAACCCATATCAAGAACCAGCTTCTGACCCGCATCAGACAGGACGAAGTCAACGAACTTGTGCGCAGCATCAACGTTCTTGGCGTCTTTCATGATCGCAACCGGCTCGGTCACATAGGTTACGCCTTCTTTCGGGAAGACGAAATCAACCGGCGAACCTTTGGCTTTGCCACGGATGGCAAGGAAGTCGACAACCACACCATACGGCTTTTCGCCCGATGCAACGGCCTTGAAGACGCCACCGTTACCGCCCTGTGCGCGGGCTTCGTTGGCGGCCAGTGCCTGATAGTAATCCCAACCCAGATCCTTGTTCTCGGTCAGGGTCGAAAGATGGATAAGAGCCGCACCGGAATAAAGCGGGCTTGGCATGACGATCTTGTTCTTCGCATCTGCATTCGACAGATCCGTCCACGAAGTCGGTGCCTTTGCCGCGGTGTTGTAAACAATACCGGTGGTGATCAGCTTGGTGGAATAGTAATAGCCTTCGGCATCGTAAAGCGCGTCTTCATAGGACTTGGCTTCGGCCGATTTATAAGCCTGAAGCAGTCCTTCCTGTTTCATGCCTTCGAGCGTTACGGTGTCAGCAATCAGAAGAACATCCGGGCGCGGGTCGCCTGCGGCAATCTCGGCACGCAGCTTGGCCATCAGTTTGGTGGTGCCGTCACGGACCCACTCAACTTCAATATCCGGGTTGGCAGCCATAAAGGCATCAACAGTGGTCTGGGCATCCTGGTTGGGCTGGCTGGTATAGACAACAAGCTTTTCAGCAGCCTGGCCAACAACCGGCAGCATCATCGCAGCAGTCGCGACAGCAGCAAGAAGAACGTTACGCATGATCGGCATCCCTTGGTCGAAAATAAGGTTTCGTTCGAAAACGTTTCGACCCGGAAGCTATATGGATTTCGATAACAGTTGTGTGACAACACCAAGAATTAATTGTTTCAATAGGTATACCGGCCTTTCCAGCCGCAATCTGGCCTGTTTATAATCACGACACAAACGAAACCACGACTTTCGAACGAAAGAAACAATAGTGTCAGAAATTCCTGATCCCGTGCCGCTTGACCGTCGCCGTGACCGCATTGTCACCCTTGTTAAATCCTGTGGCTTTATGGCGGTCGAGGAACTTGCACGCCGGTTCAATGTATCGGTCCAGACCATTCGCACCGACCTGCGCGATCTTCAGGAACAGGGGCGTGTGTTTCGCCGCCATGGGCTGGCGGGCCCGGCACCCGATCCCGATAACTCGGCCTATGAAAAACGCGAAGTCTGGAACCGCTCGGGCAAGATGGCGATTGCCGCCAGGGTCGCCGAACTGATCCCCGAGGGCTGCACGATTGCCATCGGCACCGGCACCACCGCCGAACTCGCCGCCCAGCATCTGTCATCGCACCGCAATCTGACAGTGCTAACCAATAACCTGCATGTGGTCCTGACATTACAAAATGCGCCAAACGTCACGCTGCGTCTGGCGGGTGGCACGGTACGCACCCGTGATCTTGATATCATCGGGGCGGACAGTGCTGATTTCTTTGGGGGGCTTCGCGCCGATTACGGAATTGTCAGTGTCGGCGGTATGACGGATGACGGTGATCTGCTGGATTTCAACATGGATGAAGTCCGCGCAAGGCGCGCGCTTGTAAGCTGCTGTGACCACGCGATCCTGATGATCGACGAGAAAAAGGTTGGCCGCAAGGCGCTCTGCCGCGACGGCCATGCCAGCGATTTTCAAACGGTTCTTTTAAACACCGCACCGGGCGACGCCCTGCAACGCGCACTGGTCAAGGCACGCAGTCAGATTGTCGTTGTAACGTAAGTTCTGGCACGCAATGGCTTAATGACAGGCCAGTGTCGCGTCCTCGGTCACGACCAGATCACCCTCGACATGCAGGGTGTGGTTCGGCGCAACCGCCGTCCAGCTTGCGGTTTCGGTATCAAGCGGTTCGGAGACGACAATCACGTGGTCGTCGCGTTTGCGCCAGTAAAGTGATGGCGGTTTGTCGTCACTGGCATGCCGGATGGCACAGACACTTTTGCCATTGGACAGGCAGGCGGTGAAACGGAACGGGGCGGTTGCCCCGCGTACCTTCATTTCATTTTCGACGACTTCAATCGTGCGGCGGATGGCGCGATGCGGATCGTCTTTCAGGCCAAGTGTCAGCATCAGGCAAAAGATCAGCTCGCTATCGGTTGATCCCTGACGGCCTTCATAAAATTCGTCTTCGATCATGCCTTCGAGCGACCGGCGCACCAGCGGGTAATCGCCGATCTGGCCGTTATGCATGAACAGGTAATTGCTGTGCGCGAAGGGATGACAATTGGTGCGGCTGGTATGCGTCCCGGTCGAGGCCCGGACATGGGCAAAGAACAGGCCCGAACGGATATGATGGGCCAATGCGCGCAGGTTCGGATCATTCCAGGCCGGAAGGATTTCACGATAAAGCCCCGGTGTCGGGCGTTCGTCGTACCAGCCAATGCCAAAGCCGTCCCCGTTGGTGGGTGTTTTGGCCTGTTCGGCATGCAGGCTTTGCTCGACCAGTGAATGGCGCGGCTCAAAGACCAGCTTTTCGAGATAAACCGGATCACCAACGTAACTTAGCCAACGGCACATATCCTGCCCCCCAATGCGCGAATTCGGACGGCGCACATCTAAGCCGTATAATTACAGCGTGGTCAATGTGATATTATGTCTTCCTGCCCTGATTTTAAGGTATGGCTGCGCCGCAGCAGCTTGTGGGCAAAAAGAACAATAAAGCACTTGCCAAGCCCGGTGATTGTCCGTATTTTCCGCGCCACAAAATGAATCGTGCTGGTGTAGCTCAGCTGGTAGAGCGGCGCATTCGTAATGCGTAGGTCGTAGGTTCAAATCCTA
>Ga0207828_100180_pt1 | contig 51684 bp, 50 predicted proteins | sample TtaePargueraPR_11_FD_187276 | JGI IMG/M metagenome (GOLD analysis project Ga0207828, IMG submission 187276) | Aerobic enrichment media microbial communities from Bioluminiscent Bay, La Parguera, Puerto Rico - Tt and P2 (3) (SPAdes) | ecosystem: Environmental > Aquatic > Marine > Unclassified ...
CGCTTCCATTTCCATGTGAAAGCGCGCCGCGCCATAAGGCTCGAGCGAAGCCATATCTTGCCGCGCTAGAATATTGAGCATCAAGAGCGCGGTGATGCCCTGCCCGTTTGGCGGGATCTCGTGAATCTCATGGCCTTTATAGGACGTCTTGATCGGCGTAACATAAGAAGGCGCATTCACCGCGAAATCTTCCATCGTGTGAAAACCGCCCTTGGCTTGCAGCTTTCTCACCATGTCTTCGGCAACCGGGCCTTCGTAAAAGCCTTTGCGCCCTTCCCGCGCAATGCGCCTCAACGTGTCGGCAAGCACCGGAAAATGAAACTTGTCGCCAGCCTGCGGCCCCTTCCCGCCTTTGAGAAGCTGTGCCACAGCATCGCCGTCATGGGCCAGATGCCCTTCGAGGAACTGCCACTCCATCGCAATGCGCGGGGCAACGGCAAACCCCTCCTCGGCAAGGCGGATGGCAGGCGCCAGAACCTCAGCCATATCCATCGTGCCATGATCTTCCAGAAGCCGCGCCCAGGCATCCACCGCGCCGGGCACAGTGACGGAATGGACGCTGTTCAGCGCAATGCTCTCCACACCCTGCGCTTTCAGCTTTTCAAGCGAGAGCGCGGCAGGGGCGCGGCCCGAGCCATTGAGCCCGATCACCTCATCTCCGTCTTTTTTAGAAAGAAGAACGAAACAGTCCCCGCCGATCCCCGTATTGTATGGCTCGAGGACGCAAAGCGCGGCGCTTGCCGCAATCGCCGCGTCCACCGCATTACCGCCCGCGCGTAAGATGGCAACCGCCGTCTCTGCCGCAAGCGGCTGCGATGTTGCACACATGCCATTGACCGCGTGAACCGGCGAGCGGCCGGGAAAATGAAGATCGCGCATGAGAACTCCTGAAAGCTACTCTTTGCGCGCCAGATCGAGAATGAGAGCTTTCAGTTCGACCACCGCGCGCTCGACACGGCCCACACGTTCGGCCAGTTCATCGAGCTTTGCAAGCACGGCGGCGGAAGACGCGTCTGTCTCTTCCGCTTCATCCGGCACGGGCGTCGAAACACCCGCCCGGTCCGCCACATCGGCAGGCGAAGCACCCAGCAGCTTGGCAAGCGCGAGAACGTCCCGCGCCATCAATTCGCGTTGATCTTTCCAGATCTCAGCAATCTGCGAAGGGGAAAGGCCAAGCGCGCGGGCTGCATCCTCCCGCGACAGCCCGCAAGCCTTGAGCTGCGCATCGAACCAGTCCTGATCGAAAAACAGCGCCACTTGGCCTCCTGAGGTTTTTACCGCCCCTTGAACTGAGGCGCGCGCTTTTCAAGAAAACTCTTCACCCCTTCCGAATGGTCTTCGGTCTGGAAGAGAATGCCGAGCGTCTGCGACACCCAGCCGCCGATCTCCCGGAGATCGCCGTGCCCGTGGCGGCGCAGCCCTTCTTTCATATAGCGCAAGGCAAGCGGCGCGTTAACCGCCATGCGGCCCGCCAGCGAACGCGCCTCTTCCATCAGCTTTTCATGCGGCACCGTCTTGAGCACGAGACCGATCCGCTCTGCCTCCTTGCCGTCGATCACATCGCCAGTGAAGATCAGTTCCGCCGCCTTTTGCGGGCCGACAATCTGCGGCAGGCGCCACATGCCGCCCACATCCGTCACCAGCCCGCGCTTGATGAAAATCTCACCCAACGCTGCCTTTTCGGACGCGATGCGCATATCCGCAAACAGCGTCAGCTCCATGCCCCAGCCAACGGCCGGCCCGTTGATGGCGGCAATCACCGGCCGGTCGCATTCAAGCGCGGCAACGGCGGCCGGCGTCGGCTCGGGCCGCACGGAGGTGAGCTTTGCGACGCTCTTTTCCTTCTGCTCGCCCGTCATCATCTCTTTCACGTCTTCGCCGGAGCAGAAAGCCGGGTCCGCGCCCGTGACGATCACGACCCGCGCCTCCGGGTCCTGATTGACGAACCGGAAGGCCGATTCCACCTCATCATAGGCCCGCCGGTTCAGCGCATTGCGCCGCTCGGGCCGGTTGATGGTGATGGTGGCGATGTAATCACTCACCTCATAGGTCAGGCACTCGAAGTCTTTCGGATGAATCTTGTATACGCTCATTGTCTCCTCCCAGGGTCTCTTCTGATAACGCGTTATAATTTCTCTGCGCCGAGCCTATAGCCAAGCCGGGAAAAAACAAAAGGGCGGCGGGGTCTTTGCCCCGCCGCCCTGAAATCAGCCGCCGAAACGCTGCGTAACCTTATTTGAACTCACCCAGCGCATCCGCCCCGGCATCGCCGAGCTTCGAGCCGCCATCGCAATCGACAATCGTGCCCGTGACGTAAGAAGCGTTTTCCGACGAAAGGAACAGCGCCATGTCGGCAATATCCGTCTTGGTGCCATAGTCCCGCATGGCAATGCGCGACTTGATGCCCTTTTCCATTTCCGGCGTCGGCGCAAGCCGCGCCATGCCTTCCGTGTCGGCAATGGGGCCGGGCGAGATGGCATTGACGCGCACGCCCGCAGGCCCCCATTCCATGGCAAGGCATTTGGTGAGCATGTTGATGCCCGCCTTCGCCGCACAGACATGCGCCTGGAAGACTGAGGGGTTCACCGCCTGCGGCGCCGTGATGGAAATGAGCGAAGCGCCCGGCCGGTTGAGATATTGAAACGAGGCGCGCAGCACGTTGAACGTGCCGATCAGGTCGATATCCACCACGGTCTTGAACCCGTTGGAGGACATGCCGAGCGCTGGCGCCACAAAATTGCCCGCCGCGCCCGAAATCACGATGTCGATATTACCGAACTGCTTCTGCGTCTCGGCCAGCGCCTTGTCCACACTTTCAAAGTCGCGCACATCGGCGGCAAGGCCGATCGCGTCATGTCCCGCATCCGTCATGGTCTTCGCCGCTGCCGTGATCTTTTCATGGCTGCGCGAAATCACCGCCACCTTGGCCCCATGCGCGGCGAAATGCTGCGCAATGCCGAGATTGATCCCGCTTGAGGCGCCCGCCACGAAAGCAACCTTGCCTTCCAGCACCTTGTCCTTGAATGCCTTTGCCATCCGTCTCTCCCTTTGAAACCGGTGAAGCCTTTATTTGCCGCCACTAAACGCCCCTTTGCGCCAGGGGGCAAGTTCACCGGTGAACAGAGGAAACGTCAAAAATGAAAACAACCGGAAGACGCAGCGGCGCAGAGGGATTGCCGCAGAAGGTGGTGGTGTGGCAACCCATCTCCTGCATACTTCAAACTGCGCCATGCGGAACGGCGCAAGGCGGGAGACAGGGGGATTTTCCATGAAACTGATCAAGGCCATCATCCTCATTCTCGCCTTTCTGGTGCTCGCCGCAGCCGCTGCTTACTGGTGGGCCGGGCGCAGCCTGATGGACCTGGATGCCGCCGAACGCACGCGCCTTCAGGAAAAAGGTCTGGCACATGACTTCGCGGACCTAAGCGACGGCACCGTTCATTACAGTCTCGAAGGGCCGGAGAACGGCCCCGTCGTGGTTCTGGTGCATGGCTTCTCCACCCCCTCTTTCGTCTGGGACGCACATGTTACTCCGCTGACAGAAGCAGGCTTCCGCGTCCTCGCCTTCGACAATTACGGGCGCGGCTTTTCGGACCGCCCGGATGGCCCTTATGATGCAGAGCGCACGGACCAGCTTCTGACAGAGCTTCTCACCGAGCTTGGAATCGGCACCAAAGTGCATCTCGCGGGCTATTCCATGGGCGGGGCCGTCGCCGCCCTCCACGCCGCCCGCCACAAGGAGCGTGTGCGCTCCCTCACGCTTATCGCACCGGCAGGAGTCGCCCCGCTCCCCACCAACGCGCAAATCGACACGCTCCGCCTGCCGCTTGCCGGCGACTGGCTGGTACGCGTCTTCGACAAGGAGATTTTCTATGACCGTCTTGCCGAAGAAGCGGAGACCGGCTTTGCGCAAGACTTCGCCCGCCAGATGCGCTATCGCGGCTACCCGGAGGCACTGCTCTCAACGCTCCGCCATTACCCGCTGATCGAAGGCGTTCCCGGCGCTTATGAAACGCTCGGAGAAAGCGGCCTGCCCGTCCTCTCCATCTGGGCCGAGGAAGACGAAACCGTCCCCTTCGCCCATGCGGCAGAGATCGGGAAGCTGGTGCCGGAAGGGAAAATCATCACCTTCCCGGCCTATCACCACGACCTCACCTACACCCACGCGCCGGAAGTGAACGCGGCCATGCTGAAACATCTCGAAGCGCACAGCATCCGCATCACACCGCCTGGCGCGGCAGGCAAACCGCGCGGGCCCAAGGCCCGCCTGGACCCGCGCGAATGCGACTGCCATGTCAGCCCTGCAGGTGTGGCGGCTGAAACGCCGGAGCTTTGAGCGCCCTTGCCGCAAGCGTCCCGGCCACCTAGAAGGAAGGCGAGGCCCGCGCTATTTCTACTCCTGGGCGGGCAGGAAAGGCGGCAATGGCGGCGAACTTTTCGAAAGTGGTGACAGAAGAAGGGCTGATCTTCGAGGAACTGCCCTTTTCGGACCCGCTCGCGCTTTTTGCCCCGCTCGCCCATGAGCCCTTCGCGCTTTTTCTCGACAGCGCCACCGCGCCCCGCGGCAGGCAGGAAAGCCAGCACGGCCGCTGGAGCATCATCGCGGCAGATCCTGCCACCACGCTCACCGTCACACCGGACGGGCGCATGGAGATGGATGGCAGCACTCTCGACGAAGCGCCGTTCCCGCTCATCAAGCGCCTTCTTGCCCGCCACGCAATAAAACGCGAGGCCGTCCCCGCCCCCTTCGCCCATCTGCCTTTCACCGGCGGCCTTGCCGGGTTCTTCGGCTATGAAATGGGCCACGCGCTGGAGCGCCTGCCAAAGACAAAAGAGAAGGATGGCTTCCCCCGCCTTGCCCTCGGCCTTTACGACACGGCACTCCTATTCGACCATAAGGAGAGCCGCGCCTTTCTCGTCTCCACCGGCCTTGGCGAGAAAACACCTGCCGCCCGCGCGGCCCGCGCCGCCAAATGGCGTGCACGGCTGAAGCTCTCCCCCGCGCTCCCGCCCCTTATCTGGCCACTCAGTGCCAAACCCGGCCATGCCGTGCGCGCACTCAAAGACAAAGCGGCCTACATGGCCGATGTGCAAAAGGTCATCGACTATATTTATGCAGGCGACATTTTTCAGGCGAACCTTGCCCAGCGCTTTGAAAGCGACCTGACGCCCGATGAAGACGCGTTCCTGATCTACCGCCGCCTGCGCGCGCACTCGCCCGCGCCCTTTGCCGGTTTTTTCAACTTCGGAAGCGGCGCGCTGCTCTCTTCTTCGCCCGAACGCTTTTTGCATGTGGAAGGGGAAAACATCGAGACGAAACCCATCAAGGGTACCCGCCCGCGGGGGCGCACATCAAAAGAAGATGCAGCGCTTGCGGAAGAACTTCTGGCCAGCGAAAAGGACCGCGCGGAAAACGTCATGATCGTCGATCTTCTGCGCAATGATCTTTCCCGCGTCTCCCGCGATCATTCCGTCAACGCCGAAAACCTCTGCGCATTGGAATCCTACGCCAATGTCCATCACCTCGTCTCCACGGTGACGAGCACATTACGCGAGGGAGAGACCGCCGCCGATGCACTGGCCGCCTGCTTTCCCGGTGGCTCGATCACCGGCGCACCGAAAATCCGCGCCATGGAGATCATCACAGAGCTGGAGCCCTTCGCCCGCGGCCCCTATTGCGGCGCCATGGGCTTTCTCGGCCTTGATGGGCGCATGGATACGAACATTCTCATCCGCACCATGACGGTGAGCGGCAACAAGGCCGTGTTTCATGCGGGCGGCGGCATCGTGGCGGATTCAGACCCTGAAGCCGAATATGAAGAAACCATCGCCAAGGCGAGCGCCATGCGCGCAGCCTGCCTCGGCACCCAGCCGGAAGCGCAGCGCGGAAAGGCAACACGCAGAAAGAAACCCCGCGCATGATCCTGCTTATCGATAATTACGACAGCTTCGTCCATAACCTCGCCCGCTATGTGGGCGAGCTGGGCCTTGAGCGCCAGGTCCGGCGCAATGACGCGGTGAGCGTTGAAGAGGTGCGCGCCATGAGGCCGGAGGCGATCATCCTCTCCCCCGGTCCCTGCACGCCCAAAGAGGCCGGCATCTGCGTCCCGCTCATCAAGGAACTGGCGGGCGAGGTGCCTATCCTCGGCATCTGTCTCGGCCATCAATGTATTGCGGAAGCCTTTGGCGGCACCATCCGCCGCGCGAAAACGCCGCGCCACGGCCGGGCCTCATCAATCCATCATGATGGATCGGCACAATTCACCCATGTGCCGACGCCCTTTTCCGCCGCCCGCTATCATTCTCTTGTCGCAGACCTGCCCGAGAATGGCCCGCTGCGCGCCGCCGCCTTTGCCGAAGACGACGGAGAGCTGATGGCGCTGAGACATGAAAGCCTGGCGTTAAGCGGGCTGCAGTTTCACCCGGAATCCGTGCTCACCCCGCTTGGCCACCGCCTGCTTGCCAATTTCTTTCAAACTGCAGGCATCGAAACGAAGAAGGAGACCGCCGCATGACCGTCTGGCTCAATGGCGCCTTGATGGGATCGGGCGTGCCTGTCATCGAACCGTCCGACCGGGGCTTTCTTCTTGCTGACGGGCTGTTTGAAACCTTCCTCGTTGCTGAAGGCGAGCCTGTCTTCTTCGACGCGCATCTGGACCGGCTGGAAAAAAGCGCGGCGGAACTGAAACTTCCGCTTCCCTTCTCCCGCAAGAAAATCCTGAAAGGAATGCGCTCGCTGCTCGCGGCCAATGATCTGGCGAAAGAGAGCCGCGCAAGCCTGCGTCTCACCTTGACCCGCGGCCCGGGCGCACGGGGCATCGCGCTTCCCGACGAACCGCGGCCAACACTCCTCATCACCTGCGCGCCTCTGGGCGGCGCCCCCGCAGGCGTGGCAGCCATTACCGCCACGATCAGGCGGAACGAAACCTCCCCCGCTTCACGCATGAAGACGCTGGCCTATCTCGACAATGTGCTGGCGCGACAGGAAGCGAATGAGAAGGGCGCGGCCGAAGCCATCATGTTCAACATGAAAGGCCGTCTTGCCTGCGGCACGATCGGCAATCTTTTCGTCTGGCAGGGCGCGGCGCTCTTCACGCCGGATTTGAGCGAGGGCGTGCTGCCAGGCATCACGCGCGCCAAGTTGCTCGAAATCGCATCGGAAATGGGCATGACCTGTCACGAGGCGCCGCTCGAAACCCAGGCGCTGCAGAACTCGGACGGGGCCTTTTTGACGAACAGCCTTGTGGGCATTCAGCGCATCAGAAAGATCGACGGCGCGAACCTGCCCGACCATCCTTTGACGGCGGAACTCGAGGGGGCTCTGAGAGCCGCCCTCGAAAAATCCAAACCCGTAGAAGCGGAGTGATTATTCCCCGACGCCGAAATCGCGCCGCGCTGCGCGGATCGTGACGGTAAAGCCCGCCACCACATCCAAGAGCGCCATCATGGTGATGAGGAAGAAGGTCGAGGTGCCGAAGGCCGGCAGCGCGATGAACTCGATCAGGCAAACGATGAAGACCAGCAGCGACAGCCCGTGATTGACGATGGACGAGGTGCTGGTGAAGGTCGCCCCCACCAGTTCCAGAAAGAGCAGCACGAGACCGCCCATCAAAAGCGCGTCCGCCACCGTCACGGCCCAGCTTGCGCCCGAAATAAGCGTCACGCTGAAAAGCGCCGTATCGAGGCTCGGCCCCGTCAAAAAAGCGATGATGTTGTAAGCGATGACCACAATGGCCATAAGCGGCATGGAGCCCATGATTCCCCCCTTTGCAAATCAAACGGCCTCACAAAGCCGCACTCTAGCACGCGTCATGTGAGGCGCCACCCAAACCCGGCGGCAGTGTAAACGCGGCCCCGTGACAGAAACGCGGCAGACCGCGCGCGCAAAGAAAAAGCGCCGGAAATCCGGCGCTCTCCCAAAACTCGAATAAAGGCAGAAAAGCCTTAGATATCGTCCTTCGGCTCCAGAACCTTGCGGCCCCGGTACATGCCGGTTTTCAGGTCGATATGGTGCGGACGGTGAAGCTCGCCCGTTTCCTTGTCTTCCACATAGGCAGCTGCGGTCAGCGCATCGGCAGACCGGCGCATGCCGCGCTTGGAAGGGGTGGTTTTCCTTTTGGGAACAGCCATCTCATCGCTCCCGTTTCAGCCGCCTGCCCGTTAAGCGGGGCCAAAACTGTCAAATCCATCAAAGACTTAAATAAATCAGGGCGCGGCAGCCTGAACGAGATCGGCAAAACCCGCGCCCCATTTGGACGGCCTTATAGCCGCAAATTCCCGCCCCGTCTAGGGGTGAGGCCAAAAAACGGGCCCTCAATCCATCGCGCAGCCCGTTGTCCCCTGATAAACGGCCTCGGCGCGGATAACCCAGAAAAAGGAGGCTTTGACCGCCTTTTCTTCCTCATCCACATAGGCGCGGACCATTTCAAAGCCCGGCGGATCATCCTTCCGGCAGGCTTCCAGGGACCGGCGGGCGATGAAAACGCAGGAACAGGCGGTTTTGGCCACGGCCCGCGCCCCCACTTCCGCATCCGAAATGATCTGCTGCGTGGGTCTGAGCACCATGCCGATCAGAACCGCCAGGATCACCGCGGTGATGAGATAACGCAGATCCATGAGAATTCGCCCGCTTCCCCTCTCCCGCCCCGCCCGCTAGGCTCGCGGAATCTGCCTTAATGAGTAGCCGCCTTGGAAAGGCCTGTCCATGCGCCCGGCATCCCTGCCCCGCCTTCTCTGCCTGACAGTCGCTCTTTTGACATGTGCCGCCCTTGGCGCGCGCGCCGAGCCCGTGCCCCTGCCACGCCAGCCCGAAAACCTGTCCTGGCCGTCTGACGTCTGGCCCGAGGCGCGCCCGCCCGCAGAACTCAAAGCGCTCATTGCCCGCACAATCACGGAACAGGAAGACGCGCATCTGAAAGGCGTGCGCGCGCTCCTCGTCATCCGCCAGGGACGCCTCATCGGTGAGGGCTACCGCGCAGGTTTTTCGGCGGAAACCCGCTTTCCCTCCTGGTCCATGGCCAAAAGCGTCACCCATGCGCTGACCGGCATTCTGATGCAGGCAGGCAAACTCGACATCGGCGCAAAGGCCCCCGCCCCCGAATGGCGCCGCCGCGTGAACGACCCCCGCGCCGCCATCCGCACCGAAGACCTGCTGCGCATGCAATCGGGCCTGACTTTCATAGAAGACTATGAAGACCCTTCAGAGTCCCACGCGCTGCAAATGCTCTTCGGCACAGGCCGCCGTGACATGGGCCGTTATGCCGCCAGCCTGCCGCTCGCCCATGAGCCCGGCACTTATTGGAGCTACTCAAGCGGCACGAGCAACATTCTGGCGCGGCTGATAAAGGAAAAATCAGGCGCGGAAGAGGCCGCCGCCATGAACGCCTTCATGCAGCAGGAACTGTTCCGCCCCATCGGCATCAAAAACGCGGTGCCGGAATTCGATGCCAGCGGCAGCTTTATCGGCTCGTCCTTCATCCACATGACGGCACGGGACTGGGCACGCTTCGGTTATCTCTATCTGCGGGATGGAAAATGGGACGAAAACCGCATCCTGCCCGAAGGCTGGGCCGATCATGCCCGCACACCGGCGCGGCATTCGAACGGCAAATATGGTGCGCATTTCTGGTTGAATGCAGCAGACCCCGCGACGGGCGAACCGGCCATGTCAGCACGTTTGCCAACAGACCTCTTCATGGCGCGCGGCTTTGGCGGGCAGGCGCTCGCCATGATTCCGTCGAAAGATATGGTGATTGTGATGCTGGGCGTGGTCTACGAGAAGGACATGGCCCCTCTCTTCGATCTTCTGGCAGACATGATCGAGACAGCGCAAAGCCCGTCCTCGTGACGGTGACTTACTTTTCTTTGCCGCCGCTTTTCTTCGTGTCCTTCACCGACCCGGTCATGATCTGATCATCCGCCGACATGCCGTCCAGCGTGCCTGCCGCCATCTGGTCGAAAAGCTTCTGCATGCTGTCCCGGTCATAGCCCTTGACCGCTTCATCACCAGCCTGGGCAACGCCCGCGCCGGACAACAACATGATGGAAAGCGCCGCGGCGCGAAGTGTGAAAGCTGACATAGTTCCCCCGAACCAGCCTTACCGGCATGTCCCCTTAAGATCGTCGATAAGGCACCCTACCCCCTAATAGGTACTATTTTATTAAAATGCAAAACGCGCCCTCGCATTTCGCGAAGGCGCGCCACTTTCCGTTAAGAAAATAGTAACCTTGTTTGGGCGCTTCAGGCCGCCACCGCCTTGCCGGGCGCCGTGAACCCGTGGCCTGTCGCCTCGGCCACCGCCTGATAGGTCAGCTCGCCCCGGTGCACATTGAGCCCCGCCAGCAGATGCGGATCATCTTGCAATGCTTTGCGGTAGCCCTTATTGGCCAGCGCCAGCGTGAACGGCAACGTCGCATTGTTGAGCGCGAAGGTGGAGGTGCGCGCCACCGCGCCCGGCATATTCGCCACGCAGTAATGCACCACATCATGTTTGAGGAAAGTCGGGTCCGCATGAGTTGTGGCGCTCGATGTCTCGAAACAGCCGCCCTGATCGATGGAAATATCGACCAGCACCGAGCCGCGCTTCATTTGGCGCACCATATCTTCCGTCACGAGTTTCGGCGCCGCTGCGCCCGGCACCAGCACCGCGCCGATCACCAGATCCGCGCCCAGCACATGTTCTTCGATGGACTGCACCGTGCCGAAAATGGTGTTCAGCATCGGCCCGAATTGAAGGTCGAGTTCATAGAGCCGGTGCAGACTGATATCGATGACCGTGACATGCGCCTCCAGCCCCATCGCCATGCGCGCGGCATTGGTGCCCGCAACGCCGCCGCCCAGCACCACAACCTTTGCCGCAGGCACGCCGGGCACGCCGCCCAGCAGCTGCCCGCGCCCGCCTTGCTCCATCTCCAGGCAATGCGCGCCTGCCTGAATGGACATGCGCCCCGCCACCTCACTCATCGGCGCAAGCAGCGGAAGCCCGCCGCGCTGATCCGTTACCGTTTCATAGGCAATGGCAACACAGCCGGATTTGAGCAGCGCTTCGGTCTGTTCCGGATCGGCGGCAAGATGGAGATAGGTGAAAAGAATTTGCCCGTCGCGCAGCATCGCCGTTTCTTGCCGCTGCGGCTCTTTTACTTTCACGATCATGTCGGCAGCCGCGAAAACCTCTTCCGCCGTCTCCGCGATAGAAGCGCCCGCCTGCCGGTAAGCTTCATCGGAAAGGCCAATCGCTGTGCCCGCATCTTTTTGCACCAGCACCTGATGACCGTTCACCACCGCCTCGCGCACGCTTGCGGGCGTCATACCGACCCGGTATTCGTGAACTTTGATTTCTTTGGGCACACCGATCCGCATCGCACATCTCCTGAGAAGCTGGCCCGCACATGGTAAGGACGGGGCGAATATCTTCCCTCAAAGTCTAGGCGCGGAATGCCCCGCCAACCAAGAGGGGGCGTGAGCAGCAACACCTTGCGCCGTTTAAAATGATAGACGAGATGCACCGGGCAAATAACAGGCAGACGACGCACACATGACAGTTTCCCTTGAAGAGCTAAGAAATTCTCTTGCCGCTTCCCTCACCGGGTTCAACCGGCAGAGCATTGTTGCCTCAAATCTTAAACATGCCGCCGTTTGCCTAACCATCATGCCGAGCCCGGCGGAAACGGCACAGGCGGCCCTGCTGCTCACCCGCCGCGCGCCGAAACTCTCCTCCCATGCCGGCCAATGGGCTTTGCCGGGCGGGCGCATCGATGAGGGCGAAACGCCGCTCGAAGCTGCCTTGCGGGAAATGCGCGAGGAAGTGAATCTCACCCTCACGCCAGATGATTGTCTTGGCCAGCTCGATGATTATGAAACAAGATCAGGTTATGTGATGTCGCCGTTCATCTTCTGGGCGGAAGATGTGACAGCGATGAGCCCGAACCCCGGCGAAGTGGCCTCAATCCACCCCATTCCGCTCGGCGCCTTCAACCGGCCCGATTCGCCAGAGTTCATCACCATCCCCGAAAGCGACAGGCCGGTGATCCGGCTGCATTTTGAAGAGAGCAACATCCACGCGCCCACCGCCGCCGTGCTTTTTCAGTTTATCGAGCTTGCGCTATTCGGCCGTGTAACGCGGGTCGCCCATTACGAACAGCCGGTCTGGGCCTGGAAATAGGCCGGACCGGCTGCTGCGCGTGCAAAGCGGCTGCTCGGGGAGGAGAAACGCCGCTCTGCCGGGAGGAGAGGAGATCCGCGCGGGGTCAGCGCGGACTGAAGGCAATATGGCTGAAGCCATGCTTGTGAGCGGGCAGCTTGGAGCCATCTTCCACATCCACAATTTCAGGCACCGCAGACGGCCAGAACGCGTTCCAGCCCTTTTCATGCAAATAGAAGACAAGCGTGTTGACCGTCGGCTCGATCATCGCCACGCCTGTGGCAATGGCCACAGAGCCTGTCAGCGCAAACGTCACACCAAACCCCACACCGAAGTGAAGGACGGCGAAAGTCGCGGTTTTGATCAGGTCTCTCATCGCTCGCTCCATACTGCGAATTAGAACGATTTCAAAAATATGGCTTTTGCGAACGATTGTCAAGAAGGCTGGCGAAAAATAAAATAAAGAAAAATCAAAGGGTTAAGGGTGCTCCCTATTCCCCGCCCCCATCAACCACGAAACGGGCCTTCTGAACACCGAGTTTGCGCACCAGATAAGGCAGCACCTCGCCCTCCAGCGTCTCTTTCAGCCGCCAGGGCGGGTTGAGAAAGAAGAGTCCAGACCCGTTCAGCCGGTCCTCGCGCTCTTCCCCGTAAATCATCAATTCCGCCCTGAGCCAGCTTTCCGGCGCAAGCCCCGCCGCGCCTTTGACGAACCGCTCCACCGCAGCGCGGCTCTTCACCGGATACCAGACCATGTAAATGCCATTGGCAAAGCGCGCCGCCGCCTCTTTCAGATGTCCCAGCAGCGTGTCGAACTCGTCCCGCCTCTCGAAAGGCGGGTCTATGAGCACAAGGCCGCGCCGTATCTTGGGCGGCAAAAAGGATTTGAGCGCCACATACCCGTCAAGGCCGTAAACCCGCGCCTGGGCATCCCCACGGAAGAGATCGAGCACGGTTTCCTTGTCCGCCGGATGCAGCTCGCAAAGCTTCAGCTCGTCATCCCCGCGCAGAAATGACCGGGTAATGAGAGGCGACCCCGGATAAAGCCGCATACCCGCTGCCCCCGGCGGCTGTGCCCCGCGCACCGCCTCGAGATAGGGCCCGAACACCTCTGGCACAGCGCGGTCATCCAGAAGCCGGGCGATCCCGCCATGAAACTCCCCTGTCTTCTGCGCTTCCTCCGAGGAAAGATCATAAAGGCCGATCCCCGCATGGGTGTCGAGAACGAAGAAGGGCTTTTCCTTCTGCCGTAAATGGGCAAGCACGAGCGTGAGCACCGTATGCTTGAATACATCAGCAAAATTGCCCGCGTGATAAATGTGGCGGTAATTCAACGGTCTGTCCTGAACAAATAGCGCCCCTGCGGGACCGCCCTCTTTTAACTTGCGCGCGCGTCCGCGCAAACGGCTTTACCCGCGTCCTGCCGCAGATGCCCCCCGATCATGCAACTGCCGAAGATATTGGCGCGCAGTGACCAAAGCGCCGCCAATCTACAGATGACGGCCACACAACTCTGCCAAAAAACAAGCGGGCGCCCGTCAACGCAACCCCCATGCCGAAGCGTGCGCAGGACGTGCCTGTTGTTCATTTTTATCAACAAAATCGTGAACGCCCCTCAACGATCCCCCTTGCACCCACGTAAAAAGAGAGAAAGACTTGTTGTATTCCCGCCGTTTTTCCAAAGGCGGGCGGGGGTCAGCCAGAGAAATCGGAGGATTGGGACTATGACGCGCAATAAAGGCAATGGGGGCCGCAACAGAGGCATGTCGGGCCTTCTGAAGGCGATCTCGCGCCGTCAATTCGTCGCCGGCGCAGGCGCCGCGGCTGTCGGCATTTCTATTACATCCATGCCGAAATTCGCCGCCGCCGCGGAAGAAAAGAAGCTGAATTTCTACAACTGGGATACCTATATCGGCGAAACGACACTGGATGACTTCAAGGCCGCCACCGGCATCGAAGTCTCCATGGATCTTTTCGCGGACAATACCGAACTCTTCGCCAAGCTGCGCGAAGGCAATCCCGGCTATGATGTGATCGTGCCGTCCAACGACTATGTGGCACGCATGTCGGAGGCCGGCATGCTCGAAGAGATCGATCATTCCAAGATCCCGAACATCAAGCACCTCTATCCGCGCTTCCTGGGCGAGGATGTCGCCTTCGATCCGGGCCGGAAATATTCGCTCCCCTATATGTGGGGCACAATCGGCATCGGCTATCGCAAGTCCCGCGTGGACGAAGTGCCGGACAGCTGGAAGTGGCTGATGGATTCGGATAAATATTCCGGCAAGATCTCGCTCATGGCCGAATGCGGCACCCTCATGCAGATGGCGATGCAGTATCTGGGTCATGACATCAACACCACCGACCCGGCCCACTTCAAGGCCGCTGAAGAACTGCTCATCAAGCAGAAACCGCATGTGAAGTCTTTCGCCGAAGATAACGGCCAGGACCTTCTCGCCTCCGGCGAATGCGACGTGGTGATGGAATGGAACGGCGACATCTCACAGGTCATGGCCGAAGATGACGACATCGGTTATGTGCTGCCGAAAGAAGGCGGCCTGCAGTGGGAAGACGCGCTTTCCATCCCGAAGGACGCGCCGCACCCGGAAAACGCGCATGCCTTCATCAACTTCATCTATGAGCCGGAAGTGAACGCGGAAATCGCCGACTTCATCCAGTATGCCTCCCCGAACGAGACCGCGGTGGAAAGCATGGACCCGGCCTATAAGGACAACCCCGCCATCTTCCCGCCGGAAGAAGCGCTTGCCAAAACGCAGACGGCGAAATATCTCGGCGAGGATGTGATCGGCCAGCTTGAAGAGGCCTGCACGCGAATTTTCGCGGCATAAGAAAAGCCATCGGGGCGGGTGATTTTCATCCGCCCCTTTTTTGGTTTCCGGCAGGGACGGGGCGTCTCCCGGAACCGGGGGCAGGAATGGAACATTGGCGTAAATCAATCGGCGTATTCTGGGCGAGCTTTCTTCCGCCCACATTTTGGCTTGCTCTTTTCTTCTTCGTTCCGCTGTCATTGATCTGGGCTTTCAGCTTCGGCGAAAAGACCGGCATCATCGACATCGACATCACCTGGACATTCGCCAATTATGCCCGGGCGCTCGAACCGCTTTATCTCGGCATCTTTGCCAAATCTCTGTGGATGGCAGCCGTCACCACGCTGATCTGCCTCATCATCGCCTTCCCGGTGGCCGTGGCCATCACCTTTGCGCCGCCCAAGATGCGCATGTGGCTGCTGCTTCTCGTCATCCTTCCCTTCTGGACGAACCTGCTGATCCGCACCTATGCGTTGATCGCCGTCCTGCGCACGCGCGGCCATGTGAACTTCGCGCTGGAATGGATGTGGGAGCATGCCAACGGCTTTCTGACCTTCATCGGGCTCGGCACCTATTCCCTTCTGGGGGAGCGCTTCGAGCCGCTGGAAATGCTCTACAACAACACCGCCGTGGTCATCGGCCTCGTCTATGTGGGCCTGCCCTTCATGGTGCTGCCGCTTTATGCCGCGCTCGACCGGCTGGACCGCTCCTATATCGAGGCAAGCCTCGATCTCGGCGCCGGACATCTGCGCACCTTCTGGACCGTGGTCGTGCCGCTTGCCTTGCCCGGCATTGCCAGCGGCATCGTCATCACCTTCATTCCGACGCTCGGCTCTTTCCTCACGCCCGACCTTCTGGGCGGGCCGGACAGCCAGATGATCGCCAATGTCATCGAGCGCCAGTTCAAATCGGCCAATCACTGGCCCTTCGGCTCGGCGCTCTCCTTCATCCTCATGTATGCAACCTTCTTCGGGCTCGCCGTGCGCGCCATGATGATGCGTAATGAAGGAAGGGGGGACAGGTAATGGCTTCTTTCTGGAACAGAAAGCACCGCGACCCGGCAGGACCGCTCGACTATCACCGGCGCATCTGGCTGCAGCTCACCGTGATCGCCACGCTGATCTTTCTCTATGTGCCGATCACGACGCTGGTGGCCTTTTCTTTCAATGACAGCCGCCGCAACATCGTCTGGCGCGGTTTCACGCTGAAATATTATGAAAAGGCGTTCGAGAACACCGAGCTGATGGAAGCCTTCGGCAACTCGCTCACCATCGCCTTCATCACCACCATTGTCAGCGTCACCCTGGCGGCCCTTGCCGCCTATGTGCTCTGGCGCTTCCGCTTCCCGCTCAAGGGCGCTTATGAAGGCGCCGTGGCGCTGCCCATCGTGATCCCGGAAATCTGCATGGGGGTTGCCATGATGGCGTTCTTTGCGCGCATCGGCTGGCCCACGGACCTGCCCTGGCCGCTCAACCTCTCACAGATCACCATCGCGCATATCGCCTTCTCGTTTCCCTTTGCGGCCATCGTGATCCGTGCACGGCTGGAATCCTTCAACCGGGAACTGGCGGAATCCGCCCGCGATCTTGGCGCCTCCGAGGCTCGCGTCTTCCGGGACATCGTGGTACCGCACATGAAGCCCGGCCTCATCGCAGGCGCTCTTCTGTCCTTCACGCTCTCCCTCGACGATTTCGTGATCACTTTCTTTACCTCGGGCCCGAACACCGTGACCTTCCCGGTGAAGGTCTATTCGATGGTCCGCTTCTCCGTGACGCCGGAAGTGAATGCCGCCTCCACCGTGCTGATCGGCATTACGTTGATCTTGACGGCAATCGCACTCTGGCTTCAGAACCGCAACAACATGGCACAGTCGTAACAACATGACCGGCAACGATCCGATTATCCGCATCGAAAACATCACCAAGGTCTATCCAGGCGGCGTGAAGGCCGTGGACGACGTCTCCTTCACGGTGGACCGGGGCGAGTTTTTCGCGCTACTCGGTCCCTCTGGCTGCGGCAAGACCACCCTTCTGCGCATGATGGCAGGCTTTGAAGTGCCGACCGAAGGCCAGCTCATCATTGATGGCCAAGACATGGCGCATGTTCAGGCGAACAAACGGCCCGTAAACATGGTGTTCCAGTCTTATGCCGTTTTTCCGCACATGACCGTCGCGCAGAATGTGGGGTATGGCCTTAAGATCGAGCGCCGCCCCAAGAAGGAAATCAACGAGCGCGTGGAAGAAGCGCTTGAACTGGTGAAGCTGGGCGGCCTCGGCACCCGTAAGCCGGATGAGCTGTCGGGCGGCCAGCGCCAGCGCGTTGCCCTTGCCCGCGCCCTCGTCAAACGCCCGAGCGTGCTCCTTCTGGACGAACCGCTTTCCGCGCTTGATGCGAAACTGCGTGAGGCCATGCAGCTTGAGCTGGTGCGCCTGCAAAAGACCGTCGGCATCACCTTCGTCATCGTCACCCACGACCAGGACGAAGCGCTCTCCATGGCCAACCGCATCGCCGTGATGGAACAGGGCGTCGTGCGCCAGATTGCCGGGCCCTCCGAGCTTTATGAAGCGCCCAACAGCCGCTTCGTGGCGGACTTCATCGGCAAGATCAATCTCTTCGACGGCACCGCCAAGGCGAACGGCAACGGCAAGACCCTGGTGGACACCGCTGTTCTCGGCAAAACCGAATTCACGGGCACGGCCAATGGCACCGTCTCTCTCGGCATCCGGCCGGAAAAGGTGCGCGTCTCCCGCGAGAAGCCCGAAAGCGGCGTTCTTGCCGCGGAAGGCCCGGTGACGGACATCGCCTATTATGGCGGCTATTCCAAGGTCTTCGTCGACATCGGCGCAAAAGAACCCGTGCTGGCCGACATCACCAATTCCAGCCGCGGCGGCGCCCCCAGCTTCCAGAACGGCGAAAAGGTCTGGGTCAGCTGGAAGGCAGACGACACGCTGGTGCTGAACGCCTGAGGCGCGGACGGGCGTGCCCTATGCCGCCGCCCGCCGCTCTCCATAATCCACCACCTCGCCATCGGCGGGAATGTCGACCTTGTGCAGCAGTCCCTCTTCCTTAAGGACGGCGGCAAAGCCTTCCCGTGTCATCGGGCAATGGTTCAAGGCTTCAAGATGATTGGCCAGCACCCGACCTGGCGCCAGACGGATGAATTCGAGCATCTCCTCAAGCGGCATGAGAATGGGCTTGCCGAGATCCATGCTGGCATAGCCTGCCGCCAGCACCGCCACATCCGGCCTGAGCGCCGTCAGAGCCGCACGCACGTCATCGGTCAGCACCGTATCCCCGCTGATATAAACGGACGGGTGGTCTAGTATGTCGATGTAATACCCCACACCATTCTCCATCACCCGGCGGATCCAGCCCCGGCCATGCTGCGCCCGCACAGGCGTGATGTGCCCACCGAGAAAAGGCTGCGCGCCGCGCGGCTTAAGCGGCTGGGTGATAAGCCCGGCGGCTTGCAGGAAGGCGTCATCATGCGCCGTGCAGAACACCGGTTTAGCTGTTCGGGCAAGCAGCTTCGTGCCGGCGCTGTCCAGATGATCGACATGCTTCTTCTGACAATGCGTGATCAGCGCATGCGTTGCCTGTTCCGCCGCCTCATAGGCCCCGTCCGGCAGCTCTACCGTCGGATTGCGAATACCTTTATGCCGGAAAACCGCAAAAGGCGGCAGCGCCCCCTTGGCCGCCAGCATTGGATCGACCAGAACACGGGAATCATTGAATTCGAGGATCAGAGTCGCATTGCGCAGGTGACGGATTTTCATGTTGCTCTCCATTCAGTGCCGACGGAAGCAACATGGGCAGCAGGCAGCGGCTTGACGACTGTCCGATTAGACATAAATAATGGAAAATCAGACAACACACCCAAAACGCGCAAAAACACGCATGACCCGCCGCATTGCCCTCATCGCCACGGAAAACTGCCTGGCTGCCAATGTGGCGGGCATGCTGGACATGTTCAGCGCCGCCAATCTTATCGCGCGGCACATGCACGGCGCCGAAAGCCCGCTTTTCGAAGTCGCCCTGGCCGCGGACCGGAAAACGCCCTTCCGCGCCTCCAACGGCATGCAAATCACACCGGACCGGGTGTTTTCCCGGCTGGACCGGACCGATGCCGTCATGATTGCCGGTCTCGGCACCGATCTCGCACCGGACCTGCATGAAAGCCTGACAGCGATGCGTCCCCTTGGCCGCTGGCTGCGCACGCAGCATGAAAAAGGCGCGCTGATCGCTGCAAGCTGCACCGGCACCTTCTTTCTTGCCGAAAGCGGGTTGCTGGACGGACACCGCGCGACCACAACCTGGTGGCTCGCCGATGACTTCCGCGCGCGTTATCCCCGCATTTGCCTGCAGGACGAAAAGTTGCTGGTGGAAGAGGGAACGCTGATGACCGCCGCCGCCGGCATGTCATTTCTCGACCTCGCCCTGCGCCTCATCGAAAGGCTTGAAAGTGCGGAACTTGCGCGCCTCACGGCAAAGTTCATGGTCATCGAGAACAACCGCCGCTTCCAGAAGGCCTATGCCATCCTCGTGCATCAGGGAAGCCGCGATCCGCTGATCGAAAAGGCCGACGCCTGGATCACCGCGCACATGGCGGAGAAAACGGAGATCGGCGCCCTTGCCCGCCACCTTGCCGTCACGCCGCGCACATTGCACCGGCGCTTCTCGGAGACGCTTGGCCAATCCCCGCAGCAGTTCATCGCCCGGCGCAAATTGGAACGGGCGAAACATCTGCTCGAAACCACCGCCATGAGCCAGCAACAGGTCATGGCCGCCATCGGCTATCAGGACCTCACGGCCTTCCGCCGGGCGTTCAAGACCCACAGCGGTCTCTCACCGGTGCAATACCGCAAGGAGTTTCAAAGACTGGGCAGCGCCTGAGACAGATCACTCACTCTTGTCATCAGGCGCAAGACCGCCGCGGCGGCTGATCTCGCGCACCTCGCGCAGAATGGCATCGGTGCGCATCAGCGGCAGAATTTCATTGATAAGGCGGATGCCCGCCGCAGCAAGCTTCGCCGCTTCCTTCTGGTCTAACCGGTCGCCCAGATTGCGGTAGAACGTCGCCACCTCATCATCGACCAGAAACTTCACGAATTCCGCATAGCGCTGCCAGCCGCGCGGTCCATAGCTTAAATTCGCGGTGAAACCAGCCTCACGCACTTCCGCCCAGAGCTGAAGCAGGCGCGCATTGCGGTGATCGATCCAGCGCGAGCCGTCTTCCCGCCGCTCGACGGCCACAAGCTCCATCTCCACCAGTTCTTCGGCATCTTCCGGCGAAAGCCCGCACGTGGCCACTGCCTCATCGAAAAGCCGGGTCTTCAGACCTTCCGGATCGGCAAGCAACGGATAGAGCACCTCTTCCAGCCCGATCAAGGGCTCCACTGGCCCGCCGCTCTTCTGATCGCGCGCATGCATCACATGCTTGATAACAGTCAGCGGCAGAAAGCGCTCCTGCTGAAGCTGCTTGATGAGCTTCAAACGCTCCACATGCTCCTCGCCGTAGCGCGCAACATTGCGCTTCGGCCGCTCCGGCTCCGGCAAAAGACCTTCCCGTATATAGAAGCGGATTGTTTCCCGCCCCACGCCGGTGGCCTTCTCCAGTTCCTTCATCTTCATCGGTCGATCTGCCTCACTGCCCAATGGCTCTGCCGGACATTCCCCCAGTATCAACTCTACGCGATTTCCGTCCGGATACCGAGAGCCCGCTTTCAGTTCGGACCGCTCCAGACGAAAAAGACACGGCCCCGCCGGAGCATTCCGGCAGGGCCGCGCGCATGGATAACGAAAGGCGGTGCCTCAGGCAACGCCGATATTCTTCAGGAACTCGTCCTTGAGCTGCCGCTTCAGAATCTTGCCGTTCGCATTACGCGGCAGGGGCTCGGTGCGGATCTCGATCTTCACCGGCACCTTGAAGCCCGCAATATGCTTGGCAGCGAAGGCCTTGATGTCTTCCTCCGTCACCGTCGAGCCAGGCGTCACCTGGACGATGGCGCCCACTTCCTCGCCCAGCACCTTGTGCGGAATGCCGACAACAGCGGCGTCCATCACCTCGTCATGGGCGTAGAGCGCGTCTTCCACCTCGACGCAATAGACGTTCTCGCCGCCGCGGATGAGCATGTCCTTCGCCCGGTCGAGAATATAGATAAAGCCTTCCTCATCGACGCGCACCAGATCGCCCGAATGGAACCAGCCATCCGTGATCGCCTCTGCCGTTGCTTCGGGCTTGTTCCAATAGGCCTTGATGACATTGGGGCCCTTGATCCAAAGCTCGCCCACTTCGCCTTGCGGCACATCCTTGCCATCCGGCCCGACGACACGGATATCGCAGACAGGGATGGCAGGCCCGGCGCTGTTCGGCCGGTTCACATAGTCTTCCGCCGCGTTCTGGCTGGTGACGGAAGAGGTTTCGGTGAGCCCGTAGCCATTGCCCGGCGCCACATGCGGGAACTCTTCCTTGATCCGCGCAACCAGCTCCGGCGCCGACGGCGCCCCCCCATAGCCGATGCTTTCGACGGAGGACAGATCGAACTCCTTGAAGCGGGGATGTTCCAGCACCTGCCAGACCATGGCCGGCACACCGCCGAAGCTTTTGAGCTTTTCCTTCTCAATCAGCTCCAGCGCCCGCACCGGGTCCCATTTATACATCATCACCAGCTTGCCGCCGCCAAAGGCCGTGCCGCAAAGGATCGCGTGGCAGCCCGTGGCATGAAAAAGCGGCACGGAGATGAGCGCGGCCGGTTTCGGCCCGTCCGGATCCGGGGGCTGCGGAATCTCACCCCGGCGCAGCATGGAGCGCGCATTGGAAACCGCGAGCGAGAGCAGATTGCCGCAAATGTTCCGGTGCGTGCCGAGCGCGCCCTTGGGCTTGCCCGTCGTGCCGGAGGTGTAGAAGATCGTTGCGTCATCTTCCGGTTCGAGCGTGACCTCCGGCAGCGTGCCCTCCGGCAGTGAGCCATATTGCCCATAGGGCGCCACGAGATCCTGCCAGTCACCCCCGCCGGCAAGATCACCCTCGCCGCGCACGACGACGAGCCCTTCAAGACCCAGATCCTTGAGGTAGGGTTTCAGGGTGTCCAGCCGCTCGCCGTCCACCACAGCCACTTTGGAACCGGAATCGGAAAGCCCATATTCCAGCTCCTCGCCCGTCCACCAGGCATTGAGCGGCACCACGATCGCCCCGATGGTCGTGATCGCCCAGAAGGAAATCACCCATTCCGGATAATTGCGCATGGCGATGGTGACCCGGTCGCCTTTCTTGACGCCGTATTTGTCCTTGAGCACATGCGCGAATTTCACCACCGCGCGGTAATGCTCTTCAAAAGTCACACGCTCATCTTCATAAACGAGAAAATCCCGCGTGCCATGCGCCCGGCTTGCCTCAAGCACATCGCGCAGGCTGGCAGGCGCGTTTTTCCAGACGCGCATCTTCACACCGCGGATATCCTTCTCTTCCATCTCAAGCGGCGAATCCGGCGAGGTGAGAAGGGCATGCGCGTCAGCAATGGACATGACAGGCCAGCCCTGCGGCGTGGCGGCCGTTTCGCTCATTGGATAACTCCCTGAAACATTTTGCTTATAAGGGGCCCGCCTTCCGGGAGGACGGCCCGGCCCGCATTGGGGCGGATTACACATCGAAAGCCCCCGCGAGCCAAGCCCAAACGGCCTGAAATCCGCCTAAAACGCAACGTTTTCCGGCTTTGGCGGCGCTCCGGCGGAGTTTCGCGCAGTTTCAAGTCCCGAAACAGCTTTATGGGCGGTCCGGCTCATTCCCGAGCACCTGCACCAATGCGGCGCCGATCTCGGCAATGGCCTTGTTGCGGGCATTCATATCCGTATCTGTTCCTGTGAGATAAATCGCAGCCAGCACCGGCTTGCGCCCGGGCGGCCAGATCACCGCAATAATGCCGCGCGAACCGTTTTCGCCTGCGCCGGTTCTGTCGCCGATTCGCCAGCCTTGCGGCAAGCTGGCACGCAGCAAGGCATCTGCGATTTCATTGCCCGCAAGCCAGGCCTGGAACTGGCTGCGCGCCGTGCCGGAGAGGCTGTCACCGAGAACCAGCTTCTGCAGGGCAGCGGCTGCCGCCGCTGGTGTGGTGGTATCCCGCGGATCGCCGGGACGCGCCTCATTGAGCGCCGTCTCCCAGCGGTCGAGCCGCGTTTCTTCATCCCCAAGCGAGCGCATGAAAGCGGTAAAACCCACGGGCCCGCCAAGGCTGCCGAGCACCAGATTGCCCGCCGTATTATCACTCGTCGTCATGGTCGCATGGCAGAGTTCGGCCAGCGTCATGCTCCCGCCGGCGCGCTTCTCCGTGACAGGTGAATAGGTGACAAGATCGCCCGCTTCGACGGCGATGCGCCTTTCCAGATCTTCCTCACCGGCATCGGCGCGCATCAGAACGCCCGCACAAGCAAATGCCTTGAACGTGCTCATCATGGGAAACCGTTCACCGGCCCGGTGGTCCCAGCGCCGCCCTGTCTCCATGTCGAGAATGGTCAGCCCAAGACGTCCGCCGAGATGGCCCTCGATCTCGGCAGCCTTGGCAAGCACTGCATCATTAGGGCGGGCAAAACCGGGGCTGAAAGACCCGGCCAGGAAAAGCACCGCCACAAACAGCCCCGCCGAAAGAAGTCTCACTTGAAGGGCCCCGCTGCGGATATCAGGACGGAAACGGCGGCATCTCGCCCCATTCGGGCGGCCCGTAAATCTCTTCCGACTCTTTCGCCGCCTTTTCATAGGCCTTGCGCGAGCGGTAGGGGCCGAATTTGGGGTATTTCTTGGGGTCCGCCGGAACGATCTTGCCGCCGGATTTAGGCAGCACCTGGAGATATTCTCCCTCAAGCCCGATCAGCGGAATGGGCATACCCCGGCGCGAGAAAACCCGGCGCATGGAAGCCGACTGCTCGTGAAAGGCGAGATATTCTCCCTCATCCACATCGGTCAGCATGTCATAGGACTCGATGAACTCCTTCACATAGGTCTTATCCACCTGCTCGATATTGGAGATGACCCAGCAGCGGTCCTCGAAGATCCAGTAATAGGCGAGCCCCGCGAATTCTCCATCCTTGGTAAAATAGGGATAGAAGGGAAAGGCCCGGCAGGCGAGCAACCGGTTGTCCCGCTCGCAATATTTCGCTCCGTTGCAGACAATGGCGACGCAGGTCTCTTCGATCTCGGCCACTTCGCGCTTGGCCTGCGCATCCGTCGGCTTGTGGCGCTTCCACATATCCGTGCGCTTCTTCATCACCTTCCATTCGGGCGGTGACGCGGCAGGGATGGCATGGTCATGATCGCAGCAGACGGGGGTGCCGCCATTCAGCGGCGCGCAATATTTGCCGCAATCATGCGCACTCGACACAGGCGCACGGAAATTCTCGTAGATCGTCCGGTAGTGCTTTTTCCGGGCACCCGACTGGTTCTTACCCATGAACGCCTTTGGCCTCCTTATGCCTTCCTGCTGCGGAAAGCTTAACTCTCTATCGGCGTAACAGCGGCACGCAAAAAGCGCAACCATGCACACGTCTTTAGGCGCGGATTCCTGCGAAAAAATGACAAGCCCGGCTTTTAGGATGCGCTTTCTAGATGCCCCGTCCTAAACCGGGCCTCAAGGGAGAAGGGCTGCGGCCCATCCCGGCCCCGCAGATGGACAGGAGACAGTCATGGCCAAAAAGACCGCCACCAAATCCCAGGCCCAAGCGCCTGCCCGCACGCTCTGGCTCGCCACGCTCGGCTTTTACGGCCGGCTTTACGACGAAGCGCTGACCCGCACCGAAACGCAGCGCACGCGTCTTGAAAGCCTGCTTGGCGATTTCATCGTCAAAGGCACGGAAATCGAAGAAGGCACCCGCGTGGTGCTGGAAAAGGCGCAGCAGGAAACGGCGGACAATCTGAAGACCGCCCGCACCCAAATCGAAGCCTCGCTCGAAGAGCGCATCGCCAAACTGCGCGGCACGCTGGCCGTACCCGCGCTTCCCGCCAGCGTCTTTCCGGCGAATGCCCGCATCCAGGAACTGGAAGCGGAAGTCGAAGCGCTGACCAAAAAGGTGAACACGCTTACCCGCACCCGCAAAACGGCGCAAAAGACAGCCGCGCCGAGAACCGCAAAATCCCGCACGGCGAAAAAGGCCGCATAACGCCCCCAAGCATAGGCGGCCTGCCGATGTGAGAGAGGGTCCCGGCCCGCCCCCTTTGGCCGGGACCCGTTCTCGCGCGGGGCTGATTGAAGGGATATCCATTTTTCACTTCATCCTGCCCCCCGCGATGCGCTCTACTATTCCGTGGAGGGATGGCCGTTGGAGGAACGGTCTGTAGCCGGAATACCGGTAAAACGAGGAGGAGGACGTCCATGACGAATGCCGGCGAAAATCTCGGAAGAAAAGCAGACGAAAACACCGTGGCCATGAGCCCGCTCATCGGCCTGCCGCGTGAGGAACTTCTCGCCGCGATTGGCACGGTGCTGAAGGAAACAGCGCGCCATCCGGTCACCTTCGCCCGGCATGCTGGCACGTTCGGCAAGGACGTCGTCGACATTGTGCGCGGCAAGTCCGCCCTCCAGCCCGCGCCAAAAGACCGGCGATTTCAGGACCCGACCTGGAGCTTCAATCCCGTTTACAAAGCCGGACTGCAAGGCTGGATGGCGCTGCAGAAGGGCCTCAACAATTGGGTGGACGACCTCTCCCTCGACGAGCTGGAGCGCGCCCGCGCACAGATCGTGCTCAATATGGTGGTGGACGCTCTATCCCCCACCAATTCGCTGATCGGCAACCCCGCCGCCTTGAAACGTGCTTATGAAACGGGTGGGCTTTCCCTCGTGAACGGGCTGAAAAACGCTTACAACGACATCACGACCAATGGCGGCATGCCCTCCCAGGTCAACAAGAAGCCATTCAAGGTCGGCGAGAATCTGGCGCTCAGTCAGGGCGCGGTAATCCACCGCACTGAAATGGCCGAACTCATTCAGTACAAGCCGCAAACGCCGGAGGTGTATGAGATACCCATTCTCATCGTGCCGCCGCAGATCAACAAATTCTATGTGACGGATCTCTGCCCGGAACTCAGCCTGGTGAACTATCTCACCCAGCTCGGCCATCAGGTCTTCATCGTGTCCTGGCGCAACCCGTCCAAGGAGCATGCCCATTGGGGCCTCGAAGCCTATATCCGTTCTGTGATTGAGCTGTCGGATGCGGTGATGTCGGTCACGCGCCAGAAGAAGCTGAACGTGGCCGCCGCCTGTTCCGGCGGCATCACCACCTCCATGCTGCTCAACTATCTCGCCGCCAAGGGCGATGACCGCATCAATGCCGTGACCCTGCAGGTCTGCGTGCTTGACCCGCGCCGTACCGACAGCGAAATGGGCGCACTCGTCAATAAGCGCGGCATCGACCTTGCCCGCAAGCGCTCCGCGAAGAAAGGCGTCCTGGAAGGAGGCGACCTGGCACGCATGTTCGCCTGGCTGCGCCCGAACGATCTCGTCTGGAACTATGTGGTGAACAATTATCTGCTGGGCGAGGAGCCGCCTGCCTTCAACATTCTTTATTGGAACAATGACTCTACCAATCTCACCGCCGCGCTGCATTCGGACTATCTCTCGCTTTATGAGGATCAGCCCTTTTCACCCGGCGCAGGCGTGGAGTTCATGGGACACCCGGTCGATCTGAAAAAGGTGACTGCCGACACCTTTATCGTGGCGGGTATGACGGACCACATCACGCCCTGGAAAGCCTGCTACCGCTCGACCCATCTTTATGGCGGCGATACGACTTTCGTGCTGTCGGCCGGCGGACACATTCAGGCGCTCCTGAACCCGCCGCTAAACCCGAAGGCAAAGCACTACATGAACCCCGCCAATCCGGAAAACTGCGAAGAATGGCTGGCGGGCGCAAACGAGCATAAAGGGTCCTGGTGGGACCGCTGGGCCGTCTGGCTTTCCGAACGCTCCGGCGCGCCGAAGAAAGCCCCCCGCCAGCTTGGCTCGAAGAAATACCCGCCGTTCGAAAAAGCGCCGGGGAGTTATGTGTATCACTGAGTACCGGAAGGAAAGATGATGGCTCTTGCCGCCCCCAACACAGCAGGAACCGACATGCCTCATGTCCCGATCATGCGTTATCCCGAAATTGCCGGGCAGAAGCTGCGCGTTGCCATCTGGGAGGGAGATGGCACGCACCGCCCGCTGCTTTTCTTCAACGGCATTGGCGCCAATCTGGAACTCGCCGCGCCTCTGGGCGAGGCGTTGCAAGACCGGGACGTGATTGCTTTCGACATGCCCGGCATCGGCAAGTCGCCCCCGCCCCGCTTTCCTTACCGGCCCTGGCAGGCGGCGCGCATGGTCCGCCGCCTCCTCGATGAACTTGCCTATGACAAGGTGGATGTGCTCGGCGTTTCCTGGGGTGGCGCGCTGGCCCAGCAATTCGCCGTGCAATACCGCAGCCGTGTGGGCCGCCTCATTCTGGCAGCCACCTCCGCCGGAACGACCATGATCCCGGGCAAGCCCCAGGCCGTCTCGAAGCTGGCCCATCCCCGCCGCTATCTCGACCCGGCCTATATGGTGCGCAATTTCGAGGAGCTTTACGGCGACGCCGCCGATATGGCCGAAAGCCATGCGGTCAAAATGCTGCCGCCCACCATGAAGGGTTATCTCTACCAGCTTCTGGCCATGGCCGGCTGGACAAGCCTGCCCTTCCTGCCCTTCCTGCCGCAGGAAACGCTCATCATCATGGGCGACAAGGACAACATCGTGCCGCTCTCCAATGGACGCATTCTCAAAACCATGATCCCCCATGCCCGCCTGCATGTGGTGAAGAATGGCGGTCACCTCTTCCTCATCAGCCGCTCGGAGGAAGTGATCCCGGTGATCCGCGATTTTCTCGGCGAAGCTGATAGTCTCGAAAGCGCCGCCACCGAGTGACTGTAACCTGAAAGGATGACCATCATGCCGAAACCCAAGACCCCCGTGGACCGCGCAAGCGAACTCGCCCGCCGCATCTGGCTCGCCGGGATCGGCGCTTACGGCCAGGCCTTCGATGAAGCGCAAGAGCAGATGTCCCGCGTCAACGTCGAAACGGGCAAGGTCTTCGATGATCTGGTGGACCGCGGTGAGAAGCTGGAAGAGAAACTCGCCCCCATGCGCGAGCGCGTCACCGAACGCATGACCAAAACCTCCGATCAGACGCTTGCTTCGCTTGAGGAACGCCTGCAGCGCATGCGCGGCATGTTCGGCCTTTCCGGCGAGGGTAGCGCAGACCTTGAACGCAAGGTCGACGAACTGGCGGAAAAAGTAGATGCGCTGGATGCGAAACTCGACACGCTGATCGGAAAAAAACCGGCCGCCAAGAAAAAGCCGGCTGCCAAAAAGAAAACCACTGCAAAAAAAGCCGCCTCTAAAACCACCGGAAAAAAGACTGCTGGAAAAAAGACCGCCAGCAGGAAACGTTGAGCGTAGACGGATAAGCGCGCGTGAAAACCAAGGACCGCATCCTCAAATCGGCGCTCACCCTTTTCAATGAAGAGGGCGAGCCCGCGGTCTCCACGGTGGACATCGCCAACGATGTCGGCATCAGCCCCGGCAATCTCTACTACCATTTCCGGGGCAAGGAAGCCCTGATCGAAGCACTGTTCGCCAGCTTCGAAGAGGAAATGCGGACCGTCCTCAAGGCGCCCGTAAAGAAACCCCTCTCCGTGGAAGACAACTGGCTCTATCTCTATGTGGTCTTCGAGGAGATCTACGATTTCCGCTTCTTCTACCGCAACATGAACGACATTCTGGCGCGCTTCCCCGCCCTCGCGCGGCGCTTCCAGGCCCTGCTGGACTTGAAGGAAAACGCGGCCACGGCGATGATTCGCGCCCTGGAAACGCGGGAATTCATCGCCCTGGGCGATACGGAAGCGGAACATCTTGCCCGGCGCATGGCGCTCATCCTCACCCATTGGCTGAATGATTGTGCACTGCGCAATAAAAACGCCGCAGCCCCCGGCATCATCCATGAAGGCGTGCGGGAGATTTTGCTAGAGATATCAGCCTATATTCCCGCAGGCCGGGCGGTCTTCATCGACCTTGTCGAGACATTCTACGCAGAATCCACGCTCCAGCGCGGCCTCTCTTCCCGCCGGTAGCTCTGCCACGGCCGCGCCAACCTGTGCGCCCGCAACATGCTCAAGCTAAATATGGCAGAACATTACGAACATTTAATTCTACCGTTGTGAACAGACTTGTCCGGACGCGCTAGACTGTTTGCGGGTCTGGACGTGCGCCTGCGGGCAGCGCCGGTCCCAACCGGCAGGGGGAGCAGAGTTAGGACAGTTTGGAGCCAAGGCTGAGGGATATTCCGCGGGGAGACGGAACCTTGCCGCTGCCGGCCTCAAAAATGAACCTCAAGAATGATGAGAACCGGAGTTGAGGAGGAACTTTATGAAGAAGACAAGTATCGCGCTGGCGGCACTGTTTGTAGCAGGGTCCTTTGCCGGAACGGCAATGGCCAAAGTGCCGGAAGCGCAAGTAAACCGCCTCGGGGCAGACTTGACCCCGATGGGTGCGGAAAAGGCGGGCAATGGCGGCGCCATCCCCGCATGGACAGGCGGCCTGACCACCGTCCCGTCCAGCGTTCAGGGCGAGTATTCCGCAGACAAGCTGCTGCCCAATCCGTTCAAGAGCGATGCGATCGAAATGACGATCGACGCAAGCAATATGGGCCAATATGAGGACAAGCTGACAGAAGGTCACAAGGCCATGCTGTCGACCTATCCGTCCTACAAGATGCCGGTCTATCAGACGCGCCGGACCTGCGCCTATCCTGAATTCGTCTACGAAGCTGCGAAGAACAACGCAAAAGTGGCCGAACTGACGGGCGGCGGCAATGGCGTGGCGAAAGGCATCATGGCCACACCGTTCCCGATTGCGAATAACGGCCTTGAAATGATCTGGAACCACACGCTGCGTTACCGTGCGTTCAAGCTCACGCGTGAGTTCACGGCAGCGCCGGTGACCCGCGGCGGTGACTATGAACTGCAGACGGTGCAGGACGAAGCGATCCTTCAGTGGTCCGACCCGTCCAAGAAGAGCGCTGAAGAACTGAACAACGTTTCGATCTACTACATCGCGAACACGGTTGCCCCGGCCCGCTCCGCAGGTAACGTGATTCTGGTGCACGAAACGCTGAACCGCGCTCTCGAAGACCGCCGCGCTTGGCAGTATTCGCCTGGCACGCGCCGTGTGCGCCGTGCACCGAACATTGCCTATGACAACCCGGGCACCAACTCGGACGGCCTGTCCACGTCGGACTCTTTCGACGGGTACAATGGCGCGCCCGACCGCTATGACTGGACTGTCATCGGCAAAAGCGAGAAGTACATTCCGTACAACGCTTACGACACGACGCTCGCCACCTATGAGCAGCTCATCAAACCGCTTCACATCAACCAAGATCTGATGCGCTATGAGCTTCACCGTGTGTGGACGATCGAAGCCAATCTGCGTCCCGGCAACCGTCACGTCTATTCCCGGCGCGTGAAGCATCTGGACGAAGACAGCTGGACCATGACCGGCGCGGAACTCTATGACGCCCGCGGCGAGCTGTGGCGCGTTCAGGAAATGCCGATTGGTCAGCAGTACGACTTCCCGCTTTGCGGCAAGGGCCAGGAACTGGTCTACGATCTGCAGGCTGGCCGCTATCTGGCGCTCGCGCTCCAGAACGAAGGCCAACCGATCAACTACAATGCCGACGAACTTGATATCGACCGGTACACGCCGGCCGCTATTCGCCAGCTCGGCGTCCGTTAATCGGCACAAACCCTCCACTTTTCTTGAAGGCCGGCTCGAAAGAGCCGGCCTCTTTTTTATGTCAAAAAGCCATATCTCATAATTTCATAGCTGAATCGAATTAAGCCAATTCATCCGTATAGAGATCGAAATTACCAACATTTAATGAAAGGTTACCGGCAAACAGCGCTACCGTTTTCATGGCAACAGGTCTCGATGGGGGAGACCCTCGCTGGCTCCGGAAAACGGGCATAGAAGGCCGAAGATGCCGCGCCCTCAGTTCCGCCCGGCGGGCAATGAAACGGAGGGAACGATCACAATGAAGAAATCAATAGCCTTTGCATCGGCCTTGGCCGTCTGTGCCTTTGCAGGCGCAGCGCTCGCCAAGGTCCCGGATGCGCAAGTCAACCGGCTCGGCGCAGATCTGACGCCGGTCGGCGCGGAAAAAGCAGGCAATGGCGGGGCCATTCCGGCATGGACCGGCGGCCTGACCAGCGTGCCCGCAAGCATTCAGGGGCAATATTCACCGGACAAGCTGCCGCTGAACCCTTATCCCGGCGACCAGATCAAATTCACGATCGATGCCGGCAACATGGCGCAATATTCGGATAATCTGACAGAAGGCTCCAAAGCCATGATGTCGACCTATCCGTCCTACAAGATGAATGTTTATGACACGCGCCGCTCCTGCGCGTTCCCGGAATTCGTCTATGAAGCGAACAAACACAATGCGCAGGTTGCCATCCTTGTCGGCGGCGGCAACGGCGTGGGTGAAGGCATCATGGGGTTCCCCTTCCCGATCCCGAACAACGCGCTCGAGATCATCTGGAACCACACGCTGCGTTACCGCGCCTTCAAACTTACGCGTGAGTTTACCGCAGCACCGGTGACCCGCGGCGGCGACTACGAACTGATCACCGTGCAAGACGAAGCGATCCTTCAGTGGTCCGACCCGTCCAAAGAGCGCGCGGAAGATATCGACAACATCTCGATCTACTACATCTCGAACACGATTGCGCCAGCCCGTGCCGCCGGCAACGTGATCCTGGTGCACGAGACGCTGAACCGCGCACTGGAAGAACGCCGCGCCTGGCAGTACTCGCCCGGCACACGCCGCGTGCGCCGCGCCCCGAACATCGCTTATGACAATCCGGGCACCAACTCGGACGGTCTTTCGACCTCGGACGCTTTCGACGGCTATAATGGCGCCCCGGACCGCTATAACTGGACCGTTATCGGCAAGCAGGAAAAATATGTGGCCGCGAACAACTACGATGCGCATCTGGCCACCTATGACGAGTTCCTGAAGCCACTGCATGTGAACCAGGATCTCGTGCGCTACGAACTTCATCGCGTATGGAGCATCGAAGCCAACCTGAAGCCCGGCAACCGCCACGTCTATTCCCGGCGCGTGAAGCACCTGGATGAAGACAGCTGGACCATGACCGGCGCGGAACTCTATGACGGCCGCGGCGAATTGTGGCGCGTTCAGGAACTGCTCGGCCGCCAGTCCTACAGCGTACCGCTCTGCAACAAAGGCGCCGAAATCGTCTATGACCTGCAGGCTGGCCGTTACCTGGCCCTTGCCATGCAGAATGGCGGTGCACCGATCAACTACAATGCCGACGAACTCGACCCGGACCGCTATACCCCGGCTTCGATTCGCCAGCTCGGCGTGCGTTAATCTCCACCTCGAACTCCTGTTCTGGGCCGGTGCCGTCTTGGCACCGGCCATTTTTTTATGCGCAAAAGGCGAAATGCCGCGCCTTAGCGCCCCTCAAACCGACGCCAGACTGTCACATTCATACTTTTTGTTGGGCAGGATTTGAGATAGAGCACACGCTCCGTCACAATGGGCCAAAGGGACAAAAGGACAGCGATGACAGAAAAGCTGACATTGGGATGGGAAGAATGGGTGAGCCTGCCGAAACTCGGCCTCCCGGCGATCAAGGCGAAGGTCGACACCGGCGCGCGCACCTCCGCGCTGCATGCCTTTGCGGTCGAGCCCTTCGGCTCCAATGACAGGCCCCGCGTCCGTTTCGGCCTGCACCCCATACCCAATCGGCCGGATGTGGAAATCTACTGCTCGGCCCGCGTTATCGACCGCCGGGAAATCACCAGCTCGAACGGCGAAACGGAACTGCGCTACATCATCGAAACGCCGCTGCGTGTGGGCTCCCGCGAATGGCCGGTGGAAATTTCCCTCACCAACCGTGAGTCCATGCAATACCGCATGCTGATCGGCCGCCACGCGCTCATGAAGGATGACGTGGTGGAACCACGGCATTCCTTTGTGCAGGAAGAACTTTCCTATGACGTCTACAAACCCCAGGCGGCGAAAGTGCCGGTTCAACGCTCGCTCCGCATTGCCGTGCTGACGCGCGAGCCGGACAATTATTCCACACAGCGCCTCATTGAGGCAGCCACCGCCCGCGATCATGTGGTCGAGCTTATCGATACACGCCGCTGCTACATCAACATCAACGCCTTCGCGCCCGAGGTTTATTACGACGGCGTGCCGCTGCCGCGCTTTGACGCGATCATTCCCCGCATCGGCGCCTCGCTCACCTCTTACGGCATGGCCGTGGTGCGCCAGTTCGAAACGCTGGGCACCTACTGCGTGAACACCTCCGCCTCCATCGGCAACTCCCGCGACAAGCTGCTCGCGCATCAGCTCCTTGCCAAACACGGCATCGGCATGCCCGTCACCGCATTTGCCAGCTCACCGAAGGATTCCGACAATCTGATCGAAATGGTGGGCCAGACTCCCATCATCATCAAGCTGCTGGAAAGCACGCAAGGCCGCGGCGTGGTGCTGGCCGAAACGAAAAAGGCAGCGCAATCCGTGATCGGCGCGTTCCGCAATCTCAATGCGAACTTCCTGGTGCAGGAGTTCGTCAAGGAAGCCGAAGGCGTGGATATCCGCTGCCTCGTGGTCGGCGGCAAAGTTGTCGCCTCCATGAAACGGGAAGCGCAAACCGGTGACTTCAGGTCCAACCTGCACCGCGGCGGCGTCGCCAGAGCCGTGCGCATCAGCAAGGAGGAACGCGAAACCGCCATCCGGGCCGCAAAGATACTGGGCCTCGAGGTCGCAGGCGTCGATCTTCTACGCTCGCAGACAGGCCCCAAAGTCCTCGAAGTCAATTCCTCGCCCGGGCTTTCGGGAATCGAAAGCGTGTCCCGCAAGGACATTGCAGGATTGATCGTGCAGCACATCGAACGCCGTGCCCATCCCATCGTGCGCCGCCCGCGCCGCGCCTGACGGCAGTGCTTTTCCACAGCTTTCTTGAAGAGTTCGTGACAGTTACGAACGATTAGGAATGCCGCGCCTAAACCCTTTCTCATGGACGGCACGGGGCGCATGCCTTGATGCCGCTTTCTCTCCTCGGGTCAGGGCTTTGGACGATGCGTATCGACGTCAAGCTTCTCGCCGTTCTCAGCGGTGTTCTCTTTTTTCTTCTTTCTCTTTTCTCCGGTTCCGCCCTGCTTTTTCTTGACCGGGTCGTCTCTATCGAAACGGAGCGCGCCGCAGCGCTTGAAGCCTTGAACACACGCCTGCGCGCCGAACTTTTCGACCTGCAGGACGCCTATCGCGCCGTTCCCGATAAACTCGAATCGGACCCGGCAGTCTTGTTGACGGAGTGGGCCGAAAAAACGTTCACTGTCGAGCGTATTGCCCATGAAGACCGCGCAGCCCTGACCGCGCGCTACGAGGAAATCGCCCAGCGCCGCGACCTGCGCCTGGGACATCCCGTGATCGAGGAAAGGCCGGGCGGCGTTTCCATTTCCTTCGGCGTGACGGAGGAAGGGCGGTATCAGTCGGCCGCACGAGAGCTGTTCTTACCCGGGGCAAGGCTTGCACAAGTAACGGCGAAAGCCGAAGAAGTGGCAACAGCGGCCGCGGCCCCGGATGTCATGCAGCGCAAGATCGCAGCGCTCAATCTCGAAATCGCAGAAAATTCTCTCTCCGCAGAGCAGGCCCGCGCGGAAATGTCCACGCATATCGCCGATATTGCGGCCAAAGCCACCCGCGCGGATGACACCGCCCGTCTCATGCGCTGGCTGCTGATTGCCGCCGCTCTTTGCATCACCTTGCTGGCCACGACTGCGCTTTATATTGCAACCCGGCGGCTGGTCACCCAGCCCCTCGCCCGCCTCGCTGAAACGGCGCGCCATCTTGCCGAGGACAGGGATGTGCCGGTCCCGCATGCCACAAGACGGGACGAAATCGGCTGGCTCGCAGCGGCCCTTGGCCGTCTCCGCCTGGCGAATGGAGAGCGCCGCCGCCTGGAGCGGGAGACGCAGACCCGTGAAGAAGCCTTACGCCTGCGCAGCGAACGCATTGGCAGCGCCGCTGCGCATTTCAGCGAAGCCGCCGCCGCCCGTTTCACCGCACTGCAGGAGGCCGGCATGCAGCTGCATGGCATGGCGAGCCGCCTGACGGAACAGGCCCAGCACGCAACAAACCATGCCGGCCAAGCCGAAGAGGAAAGCCGCACTTCCCGGACCGGCGCGGAAACCATTGCCGCAGAAACCGGCAACTTGATCGACGGCGTGGCGGGCATGGACAGGCAGATTACCGTTTGCCGCAGACGCTCCGCCGACACTGTTACACAAACGGATGAAGCCGGCCGCGAAATTGAAAGCCTTGGCGCGCTTTCCGAAGAGATCGGCGGCATCGTCACCATCATCGCCGGAATCGCCCACCAAACGAACCTGCTGGCTCTCAATGCCACCATCGAGGCGGAACGCGCCGGGACAAGCGGTAAAGGCTTTGCCGTTGTCGCCCGCGAAGTGAAGGATCTCGCCTTTCAGACGCGGGAAGCAACCTCATCCATTGAAAAGCAGGTGCTGGAGGTGCAGGGAAAAGTGCAAACTGCCGTGTCGCTGATGTCCGGCATTGCCGCCGCCATCGCTGCCATCGACGGTGAACTGGACACCGCTGCCAGCGCGGTACGTGCGCAGGACCGCGCCGCAGGCGAGATACGCACACTCATGAGCCGCCTTACTGAAAATGCGCTGACACTGGAGATGAACATGACCGGTGTGCGCACAAACGCGGAAACGACCGGAGCAGAAGCGGAGAACGTGGAGAAGGCAGCGGGTACGCTGACAGAGGAATCACTCGCGCTGCAAGAGGCAATCGAGGCATTCCTCGGGAAAGTCGAAGCGGCCTGAGCGGCGGCTTAAGGGCCGCTCACGCCGTTTCGCTTAAGCTTCAATCAGGCAGCCAGCGCCTTGCCAGCCTTCGTCGACTCGAACTGCTCGGCAACGAATTCCCAATTCACCAGCTTGTCGAGAAACGTCTCGAGGAAGGAATCGCGCGCATTCTGATAGTCGAGATAATAGGCGTGCTCCCACACATCGCAGACAAGCAGCGGTTCCTGCCCGTCAAGATGCGGCGTTTCGGCATTAGGCGTCGACACGATCTTCAGCGTATCGCCATCCGCAACAAGCCATACCCATCCACTGCCAAAACGGCCAGCGCCTGCATCGATAAAGGCTTTCCGGAAATCATCATAGGAGCCGAAAACTTTCTCGATGGCACTGGCCAGTGCGCCATCCGGCGTGCCGCCGCCTTTCGGTTTCATGCAATGCCAGAAAAAGTCATGGTTCCAGGACTGCGCGCCATTGTTGAAAACCGGCGTGTCCTTGTTCTTGTGCGCAAGGCGGATGACATCGACGATGTCCTTGCCTTCATATTTCGTGCCTTCGATGGCCTTGTTGAATTTTTTCACATATCCCGCATGGTGCTTGCCGTGGTGGAATTCCAACGTCTTTTTCGACATGGAAGGTTCGAGCGCATCATAGGAATAGGGAAGGTCTGTCAATTCGACTGACATGAGGTCCTCCTTAGGAGAAAGTGTAGGAAGGAGTAGGAACGAGAGGTCCCCGCTCTCCTTAACATGGCCGCCATCGCTGCAATGACAAGCCCTTTAGCCGCGAAAGACGCAAAGCAAAATGCGTAAATTTAAGGCAGTTAGCTGGTCCGCATCCGCGCGCGGCGAACAACATTAAGCAAACGCTCGGGCACTTTCTCTTCAAGAACGCCCGCATCAGCCTGCGAAAGCACGCGGTGCTGCGCGCGCATAAGCGTAAATTCATCGGCAAGGGCGTCATCACAATCCAGCGCGCGCTCAACAGCGCGCCGCTTTTCCGGTGCGGTCACCGCACCTTCGAGATAGTCCCAAAGATCCTGGTATGTGATGTCCTGTCCGGTCATTGCTTCAGCCAGCATGTTTCCTCAAAACCTTTCGGCAGAACTGTAGAACGAACGAGGAAAGAACGCGGGCGGTTCCCTAAAAAATGCCGAAAAGCGTCAGTTTTCGCCTGGTTGTTTCTCTCCCGGCGCAACCTCGTAATCGGTGCTATGCGCCCGCGGCTCAGGATCGTCCAGTTCCTGTGCCTTGAGCCCCCGGGCGATCAATTCGCGGATGGCAGCGGCCCGTGTCGGGATTCGCTTGTCAAAACGCCATTCATCAATAAGCCCAAGCTCCCGCTCATCGAGCATCACCTGTAGCCGTTCCGTACGGTGAAGCTTGCGTTTCGACGCCATTTTTCCAGCCTTTTCACCCTCAGGCCCGGCCATAAGGGCCGGGCGCGCTCACAATCAACGTAACTTACTCAAAAACCTCCTCTTGCTCAAATGAGGGAGGGGCAGTAGAAGCCGCCACCTACCAAAAATAATCACAATACATATACTGCACAAATTACTTTTATTGCGCCAATCAATCATGCGTTTTTACTTGAAGGAGGATGAGAAGTATTTAGCCTGAATGAGACGGAACGAAACAAACGACACAAGGAACCGCAAGCCATGAACACCTTCGGCCTTGATGCACTCGAAACAGAAATTCCGCATCTGCGCCGCTATGCGCGCGCCCTCACCCGGGACGCCTCCCGGGCAGATGATCTCGTTCAGGACTGCCTCGAACGGGGGATCTCCAGAAGCCAGCAATTCACCGCTGGCACCAATCTCCGCTCCTGGCTCTTCACGATCATGCACAATGTGCATATCGACAATTGCCGCAAGCAGAAGCGCCGCGGCGAAACCGTCCCTGTCGAAGACTGGCAGGCTGGGATGGCCGTGGAAGCGCGCCAGGACTGGATCATGGAGCTGCGGGATTTCCTGAACTGCTTCAACCAGCTCAAAGCCGATGAACGCCACATCCTCAAACTCATCGCCATTGACGGGCTGCAGTATGAGGAAGTCGCAGAGCGCCTTGGCATCGCAACCGGCACGGTGAAAAGCCGTCTCTTCCGCGCCCGCCGCAAGCTGCGCGAGTTGGAAATGGACGCCTCCTCCCACCGCCCAGGCGACCGCGACGTCTCTGCCGCGCGCGAATTGCTCGCCCCCATGTAAAACACTGAGGACGGCGGCCTCCGCCGTCCTGCTTTTCTCCTCTTCTCTCCTTCATCAAACATGCTTAGGTTGCGCCGTATGACCACGCCGCAAACCCGCACTTTCGTCCCGCCGCTCTCCCGCACGGAAAAAGGCGAGCTAAGACGCGTGGGTGTTGAAATCGAGTTCGGTGAACTGCCGCTCGAAGACGCCGCCCAAATCGTTGCCTCGCTTTTCGGCGGCGGGATAGTGCGTCATGAACGCTTTCTTTTCGATGTCACCGGCGCACGCGAAGGCACTTTCACGCTCGAACTGGATACGCAATACGCCCATGGCGGCGAAAAACTGACAGCCATCGAAAAGGACTCCCTGAGCGGACGGCTAAAAACCGGCCTGCAGGAAGCCTTCGGGGAGATGACCAAGGCCGTTGTGCCGAACGAAATCACCTGCCCGCCCATACCCTATGACCGGCTGCACCTGCTCGATGAATTGACAGAAGAGCTCGCCCGGAACGGCGCCTGCGGCACCAAGGGATCGCCATTTTATGCCTTCGGCCTGCAGCTCAATCCCGAAGTCGCCAGAAAAGATGCACCCTATATTCTGGCGCATCTGCGGGCCTTCTGTCTGCTGCGCGACTGGCTGCGCCGCGAAATCGACATCGATCTGACACGCCGGATCCTGCCCTTTGCCGCACCTTTCGAGCGGGACTATATCGAACATATATTGAACCCCGGCTACGCGCCGTCTCTGGCAGAACTGACCGGCGATTACATGCGCTTCAACCCGACACGGAACCGCGAACTCGATCTCTTGCCGCTCTTCGCTCATCTGGACGAAGCGCGCGTGCGCACCGTGATGAAAGACAGTCTCATCAAGGCGCGGCCCACCTTCCATTACCGGTTGCCCGACTCGCGCCTTGGCCAGAGCCAGACCCCCGTTACCGACGAATGGCGGCGATGGCTTGCCGTCGAATATCTTGCCGCCGATCAAGAACTGACCGCCGGATTGAGTGTGCGCTACCTCGCCCGGCGGCACAGCCCCGAAGACTGGGCCGAGGAAGCGGCGAAGACCGCCGCACGCCTCCTCCCGGCATAAAGAAGGCCGGAAATGATGACGCGTCCTCTTATCGGCATAACAGGCTCCGCAAAAAAAGGCTGGCTGATGTGGCAGCTCAACCGGCTTGCCATATGGCGCGCAGGCGGCAGGCCGGTACGCCTGACACCCGGCAGCGTGCCGGACCTTGCCCGCTATGACGGCTTTCTCATTGGTGGCGGCGATGATATCGGCGCAGATCTATATGACGGCGAAGCCGCTCTCACGATCCGTGCAGACCCGGCCCGCGATCAGCTCGAACAGCGCGTGCTGAGCTGGGCTGAAGAAAACAGCCGCCCGGTTCTCGGCATTTGCCGCGGCGCGCAGATGATCAACATCGAACGCGGCGGCTCCCTGCATCAGGACATTTATGCGGTGTATGCGGGCCTGAAAAAACAGCGGACGGTCCTGCCCCGGAAAACCGTCCTCATCGAATCTGGAACACGCCTCGCCGCGCTTCTGAGCGGAGAAACGGTACGCCGCGTTAATGTTCTGCATCACCAATCCGTCGCCAGGCTTGGCCGGAGCCTCCAGGTCAGCGCCCGTGATTCCGTTGGCATGATTCAGGCCATCGAATGCACGGACAAAGATTTCCTGCTCGGTGTTCAATGGCACCCGGAATTTCTGATCTTCGACCGCTACCAGCAGAACCTTTTCCGGGCTTTGATTTCCGCTGCAATGGACGCGGCCTTTAAACCTCAGCCTGCACTTCCTTGAGCCCCAATGCGGCAAGCCCTCCGCAAAACGCCATGAAAGCCATGAGGCCGATAACGGTTTCGACACTTGTCAGCACCGCAAGCCCGCCAAAGGCCCCGCCCAGCATCAAAAGAAAGCCGATAATCGTATTCGACAGCGCGGTATAGGCAGCCCGCGTCTCCTCATCCGCCATATCGACGATATGCGTCGAACGGCCAAGCCGCACGCCCTGATGCGCGATCATGAGTACGAAGAACCAGACAGGCAGCAGCAGCGGCCCGCTGTCCCCGCCGGCAAGATTACCCGCAAGCGCAAGACCCAGCGCAAGCGCCGTCACGAAACCGGCAAGCGCCAGCACCTTGCGGCTCGACCGGTCCGAAAGCCGCCCCCAGACATAAGCACTGAGAAAACCCGCAAGCGCCGACGCGCTCACGAAAGAGCCAAGCGCCGCAAGTCCCCCGCCATCGGGCGCCAGCATGAGCAGGAAAGGCGGCGACAGAGCACTCGCCATCAAAAACGCCCGCGCGGCAATAAACCGCCGCAATTGCGGATCTTCTCTCAACAAGGAAATCTGGCTCACAGCCAGCGCCCAGGCATTACCGCCGCCCTCTGTCGCCCCAGCTTCTTCTTCAACACGCAGAAAAGCCGTTGCCGCAAGCACCCAGAACGTGCCCGCTAGAAAAAGCGCCGCCGTCACGACAGCAATGCTGCGCTCGAGAAAGCCGAAGGCCAGCGCAACACCGAAGAGCAGCACGAAACCCGACGCCAGGCTGTTTGCCGTGCCCGTCACCGTGCCGCGTGCCGACTTCGTCACCGTTTTGCCAAGCACATCTTTATAGGCAACGGAACATGCGCTGCGCGCAAGGGCAAAGACAGTCAGCGCAGCAAGCACCGCACCGCCTGCCGCCGCGCCTTCCAGCGTCAGCGCGGCGGCTGCCATCCCAAGAACAGCAACGCCCTGCAAAAATGAGCCAGCAGCCCAGACATATTTCCGCCGCGGCAGTGCACGGATATTCCCCGCAATAAAAAGCTGCGGCAGCAAGGCTCCCGCTTCCCGGATGGGCACCAAAAGTCCTGCCATATAGGCAGGCGCGCCGAGCGCCGCCAAAAGCCAGGTTAACACCACCTTCGGATCGGCAAGACCATCACCCATTTTCGTCAGGGAAAGCGAAACGAGATGCGCCGCGAAATTGCCGGGCTGCTCGTGGCACGCAGCTTCCGGAATGTCCCGGCAGATGCGCCCTTCATCATCACCCGTCAAAACACCGTAAAGCTCTTGCGAAAGCGCCGCCATAAAGCCCCTCTTCCTCAACCGATTCGCACTCTGCAATATCATAGAAACATTAGAAGCGCACAAAAGGCAGTACACGGGCCTTTTCCGAACGAACACAAATTAACCGGAACCAGCCGTCACGTGACGCGTTCCTCTTACAAGGCTGCACATAAGCAGCCGACGTGGAAACCGCGTCGCCCGAGACAATCGGCGCGCGGTATTGGGAGCTAAAGAAAGGAACAGACCATGCGAAATAAGCTAGTCACCAGCGTTTCTGCGATTGCGCTTCTGGTTCCCGCAGTGGCATTTGCGGATGTGAACAAAAGTGGTTCCGAGCAAGCGCCGCCCGCAACGTCTTCGGAAAACTACAGCGCCAATGACCTCGGCAAGGATATCGGCGATGCCGTCGATGCGACCGGTAAGGCCATTGAAGAAGGCGCAGAAGACACGGCAGAAGCCATCGACGATGCCGTGGATGGCGACACGACGCTTCGCACCAGTGCCGAAGTGATGGCCCCGGGCCACATGAGCGCGGACGCTTCGCTCGGCGCGGACATCACGGGCAGTGATGGCGAAAAGATTGCCGAGCTTTATGACATCATCGTGCCGAACGAGGGCGACGCGCGCGCTATCCTTGGCCATGGCGGCGTGATGGGCGTTGCCGAACGCTACACGGCAGTCCCCTTCTCCGAACTCACCAAGGAAACGGTGGACGGTGAAGCCACGCTCACCTATGCCGCAACGGCTGAAGAACTCGAAGCGCGTCAGGCTTTCGTCTATGAACAGGACGAAGCAGAAGGTAACGCCGAGGTTCTGGCCGCGACGAGCACCAGCCTTCGTGACCTGGACGGCACGAGCGTCTCGAACCCTGCCGGTGATCAGATTGCTGAAATCACCGACATCTATGTGGATGAAGCTGGCAAGCCTGCCCATGCGGTATTGACCTCCGATGCCGTTCTTGGCCTTGGCGGCAAGCAGGTGGCGCTGGATTATGAGCGCCTGAGCTTCGAGCAGGGTGCAGGAGGTCCGGTGGTCAAGCTGACCAAGGAGCAGATCGAGGCAGCACCCGATCTGAATCTTGAGGCGGACGCGTCGATGAGCGTTCAGTAACGCACACAAGGTAAAGATGAAACGGAAGGGCCGCTTACGCGGCCCTTTCTTTTGCGCGAGGCGCTGATTAAGCTGCCAGGGAAGAAGAACCCGAAGGCGCGCCAAGCCGCTTGATACCCGCCGTCTGACCCACGGCCCAGATAAGAACCACAAGCGCGACAAGAATGATCGCGGCTTCCCCGATCAGCGTCAGTTCTCTGGCGATGAAAGGCAGCGCGAGCGCCGAGCCGATAACCCAGGAGGCGTCGAGCACAACCACCGTCCAGGCATGGCTCCGGTTCATAGGCGCGCGCGTTGCCACCCATTCGACACCAAGCGCAAACAGAACGAGAAACGCGCCAACGGACTGAATGAGGACGGTGGACCCGGGCACGCCCATCAGCGCGGCCACCATCCCGCCTGCCACGAGCATAAGAACGCCCACCACGAAGGACGACACGGCGTTACAGATGAGGACCCGGCGCAGAAGCCGGCTGGACGGTTCAAAAGGCGAAGCGCCATTCCAAGCATTGATGAGTTTCATGAGAGCTACCTCCGGGGATTGATGAACGATGTCCGCAATTTTGCGCGCAGCGCTGAAAGTTCCAATTCCCGCAGAGGTAATGAAACCGCCTTATGCCTCCATAAGCGCGGCCATGACCTCTTTTGTCGCTTCATCCGCCGGCATGAAGGCTTCGATCCGCAGCTCCTGCAAGGTAATATCCTGCGGTGTGCCGAGCGTGGTGATGACGGAAAAAAGCCGGGCATTGAGATCGCCGATCTTGAGGTGCACCGGAATGAGCAGCGATTGCTGGGCGCTCACATCAAAAAGATGCCAGCGCCGCGGCACATCATCGCCCGCAAGCAATTCTTCAAGAAACGTCACAGTCGGGTCACCCGCCTGCGCATGCACGGCTTCCCGGTGCATACGCTGCACCATGTAATAGGCCACCTCATCCCAATTGGCGATAAAGGGCCGCATGCCGTCTTCGGAGAAAAGCTGATAGAGAAGATTGGGCGGCTCATCACCGCCGCCCGCAAGACCGGGAAAGAACGCCGCCGCCATTTTCTCATAAGCGCGGTTCGCCTTCAGCACGTTCCAATGCGCATCGAGCGCTACCGCCCCATAAGGATTGTAGCTCTCCAGCATGAAGTCGATCACGTCGCGGATATGCGCCATCTCCGGCGCATCGATATCCGTTTCGCGGTAAAGCGGTGCATAGCCGGCGGCAAGCAGCATGGCATTGCGTTCCCGCAGGGGAATCTCCAGCGCCTCGCAGAGCACCAGCACCATTTCGCGGGAAGGTTCCGCCCGGCCCGTTTCGATGAAGCTCAAATGCCGGGGTGAAATATCAGCCTCAAGGGCCAGATCAAGCTGGCTCATGCGCCGCGTCATGCGCCACTGCTTGAGAAGCCGCCCAATGGCGGAAACTTGCTTTTCCGTTTTTTGTTTTCCGGCTGCTGCGCCCATGTTCCGCCTCCATTTCAAGTGCGGACCCAAGCCTACGCTGCCGGATACAGAAAACAATTACCTCCAGGGTCAAGCTGCAGCTTATGCGCTGGCAGCATCGAGAGCCGGGGCGAACAGACGCGCCCGGGCGGCCTCTGCCGCAAGGGCCAGGGTTTCCCCCACCATTAACAGCACGGGCTGGGCCGTCGAAATAGCGATCTCGCCGCTGGCGAGAGCGCCAAGCCGCCCAGGCTGCAGTTTTTCCTGCGGCAAGGACACGGCCTCGACAATCAGGATGGGCAAATCCGCGCGAAGCCCGCCCTCAAGCAGAGACTGCGCAATCTCGGGCAGCTTGGAACGCGCCATGTAGAAGGCCAGTGTTTCTTCCGCCGCCGCAAGCGCCGCCCAATCGGGCCGGTTTTCCCGCTCCGGGCAGGAAGCCGTGGTGAGAAACCGCACACCGCGCACAACGCCCCGCGCCGTCAGCGGCACCCCGGCGGCGGCCGCCGCCGCAGAGGCCGCCGTAATGCCGGGGCAGATGTCATAGGAAATGTCATGCGCGCCAAGCGCAGAGATCTCTTCCTCAAGCCGGCCGAACATGGCCGGGTCCCCGCCTTTGAGCCGCACCACACGCTTGCCGGAAAGCGCAGCGGCAACAAGCCGCGCATTAATTTCCCGCTGCTTCATGGAAAGACAGCCCGCCCGCTTGCCGACGCAGACCCGCTCCACCTGCGGCGGGATGAGCTTCAGAATTTCCGGTCCCACCAGCGCGTCATAAAAGACAGTCTCCGCCTCGCCGATGAGCCGTACAGCCTTGAGCGTGAGAAGTTCTACATCGCCGGGACCGGCACCTACAAAATGCACATGACCTTGTTTCATTCCACCACCTCTAAACCGCTTCCTTCAGCCGCGCCTGTTCAAGCAGGGCCGCAAGCTCCGGCCTGCAGGCCCCGCAATTCGTGCCCGCCTGCAAGACGTTGCCGATTTCCTTTACGCTGGTAAGTCCCTTGCTTTGCACGGCTTCGGTAATAGCCGCCGCCGAAACACCGAAACAGGAACAGACTTTGGGACCCGCTTCTGCCGGATCCATGGGGAGCGCCGCCAAGAGCGAGGCCGCCGCCGCGCCGTCCGCGCGCGTGCCCATCTGCTGCGCAAGCCAGGAGGGGTCGGGCACAGAGCCTGCCGGACCCATGAAACAGGCCGAGACCGTAACGCCGTCTTTCACCAACACCCGGCGCAGCGCGCCTTTACCCTTGTCACGCAGCTCCATCACCTCGCCGCGCGCATACCAGGTGACGGAAAGCCGGTCGAGTTTCTCGAAAGGCGCGTCATTGGCAAGCGAGGCAAGGTAATAAAGCGTCCCGTCTTTGAGCGGTACCTTCGCCCAATAATCGAAGGGCGAAGGATCGAAACTCTGATTGGTGATGAGGAACCCTGCATGGGCCGGTTCAAGCAGACGTATGCGCGCCGGCGTGTGTTTGAACTCCGGTTGGCCGGAAATGGGATCGCAGACCGGATTGACGAGCGCGCCGGTGATACCTTTCGCCGTCATCCTGTCTGTCCAATGGATAGGGAGGAAAATGTGCCCGCGCGCCAGCCCCTCATCAAAGAGGGCGCGGAAAACACCCTTGCCCCAGGCGGTCTCCACTTCCACCAGCGCCTTGCGGGTGATGCCCTGCGCAGCGGCATCTGCCGGATGACAGAAAAGCGTCGGCTCGCTCACATGCGCAAAAAGCCGCGGCACAAGGCCCGTGCGCGTCATCGTGTGCCATTGGTCACGCAAACGACCGGTATTGAGAATGAGCGGATAAAGCGCATCGGGCGCATGGCGGGGCGCGGCAGCTTCTGCGGCGATGAAACGCGCCCGGCCGTCTTCATGGGCAAAGCGCGCGCCCTGGAAAGGCCGCTCCCGGCGCACGCCCTGTGCAGGGGCAGGCCAGAGAAACGGCACCATCTCCTCGTAAGCCCCATCCGTCATATCCGCATAAGCGGAGATATCGAATACCCGCGCGCCTTCATTCTCAAAACCTGAAAGCGCGGCATGCTCGCGGAAAATATCGGCTGGCTTTTCATAAGGAAAGGCGTCCGCAAATCCCATGCGCCGCGCCACCTGCGTCATGATCCACCAATCGGATCTGGCCTCGCCCGGCGCCTCTGCAATCTTCCGCTGGCGCGAAACCCGGCGCTCGGAATTTGTCACCGTGCCGTCCTTCTCGCCCCAGCCCAGCGCGGGCAGCGCCACATCCGCATAAGAAAGCGTATCCGTCTCCGCCACACAGTCCGAGACGATGACAAGATCGCACTTTTCCAGTGCCGCGCGCACCCGGTCCGCATTGGGCAAGCTGACAGCCGGATTGGTCGCCATGATCCAGACGGCCTTGATGCGCCCTTCATGCATGGCATCGAAAAGATCGACAGCTTTAAGACCTTCTTTCTCCGCCATCTGCGGCGCGTTCCAGAAACGGCCAGTGCGCGCCACATCTTCCGGCGCAAATCCCATGTGAGCCGCCAGCATGTTGGCAAGCCCGCCCACCTCGCGTCCGCCCATCGCATTGGGCTGACCGGTGATAGAGAACGGCCCCATGCCCGGCTTGCCGATCCGCCCCGTTGCCAGATGGCAATTGATCAGCGCATTGCCCTTATCCGTTCCCTGCGAAGACTGATTGACCCCTTGCGAAAAGCCGGTCACCCAGCGCTCGGTTTCCGAGGCCCATTTATAGAAACGCTCGATCAGCGCCGGCTCGATCCGGCAGACCTGCGCCACCGAAGTGATTTCCGTTTCCGCCGAATCGAGCAGCGGCAGCATCTCTTCAAACCCCGCCGTGGCGCGGGCGATGAACGCCTCATCCACCGCGCCCTTCTCGCAAAGATAGCGGAACAGCCCGTTGAAGAGCGCCACATCGCTGCCCGGCGCAATCGGCAAATGAAGGTCAGCCGCCTGCGCGGTCGCCGTCTTGCGCGGGTCGATCACAACGAGTTTCGAGCCGCGCGTCTCCCGCGCCGCCTCGAACCGCTGGAAAAGAACCGGATGACACCAGGCGGCATTCGAACCGGTCAGCACCACAAGATCGGCAAGCTCGAAATCTTCATAAAGACCCGGCACCACATCTTCGCCGAAAGCGCGCTTATGCGCCGCCACGGCGGAGGACATGCAAAGCCGGGAGTTCGTGTCCACATTCGCCGTGCCCATGAAGCCCTTCATCAGCTTGTTGGCCACGTAATAATCTTCCGTCAAAAGCTGCCCGGAGAGATAGAAGGCAATGGAGTCCGGTCCGTGCTCGGCGCGGATGGCGTTTAGCTTTTCGGCAATATGAGAGAGCGCCGCATCCCAGCTTACCTGTTCGCCGCCGATTGCGGGATGAAGCAACCGCCCTTCGGGAAGAAGCGTGTCGCCAAGCGTCTGCCCCTTGCCGCAAAGCCGCCCTCTGTTGGCTGGATGATCAGGATCGCCGTCGACAAGAAGGCGCCCTTCTTCATCCTGCCGGGCAAGAATGCCGCAGCCGACACCGCAATAAGCGCAGGTGGTGCGGATCGGGGCATTCATCATCAAACCTCCGCGCCTGCCAGCGCCTCTTCACTCGCCGCAGCAAGCGCTCCGCCCAGATAGATTTCCTCGCCGCGCAGCTCGATGGCGAAGCGTTTGACGCAGCCCACATCCGGTGCCCGCGCTTCACCCGTCTCGAAATCGATCACCCAGTTATGCAGCGGGCAGGCAACGCCTCTGCCATGCACGATCCCGTCGGAGAGCGGCCCCTGCTTGTGGGGGCAGCTGTCTTCCAGCGCGAAAACGGCATCCTCGCCCGTGCGGAAGACAGCGACGTTGCAGCCCAGCGCCTTCACCTTGCGCGCGCCGCGTTTCGGAATGTCGGAAAGTGTTCCGATATAGACCCAGTTCGTCATGCGATCACCTTTTCACGCAGAGGTTCATACGTACGCCGCAGTTCCGGGTCGCGCGACTGCGTCGCCCAGGGATCGTCTTGCGCATGTTTTTGCGAGAGAGCGAACCGCTCGGCCAGCGCCTTGCGGTTTTCGGCATCATCGAGAATCTTCTCTTTGACGTGATCAAGCCCAACCCGTTCGATCCAGGGCGCGGTCCGCTCCAGATAGCGGGCCTCTTCGCGGTAAAGCTGGATGAAGGCGAAGCAATGCTCGATCACTTCCTCTTCCGTCTCGACCTTGCAGAGGAAATCCGTGACACGCACCTTCATGCCGCCATTGCCGCCCACATGCAGCTCCCAGCCTGAATCGACGGCAATGATACCGAAATCCTTGATCGTCGATTCCGCGCAGTTGCGCGGGCAGCCCGACACCGCCATCTTGAATTTGTGCGGCATCCAGGACCCCCAGGTGAGCTGTTCGAGCTTCACGCCCATGCCCGTCGAATCCTGCGTCCCGAAGCGGCACCATTCCGAGCCCACACAGGTTTTCACCGTGCGCAGCGCCTTGCCGTAAGCATGGCCGGAGACGAGCCCCGCCTCGTTGAGGTCGGACCAGATGGAGGGCAGATCCTCCTTCTTCGCACCCAGCAGGTCGATGCGCTGCCCGCCGGTCACCTTGACCGTCGGGATCTCATACTTGTCCGCCACATCGGCAATGGCGCGCAGCTCATTGGGGTTAGTGAGCCCGCCCCACATGCGCGGCACGACGGAGAATGTGCCGTCTTTCTGGATGTTCGCGTGATGGCGCTCATTCACGAAACGGCTCTGACTGTCATCGACATACTCACCCGGCCATGCGCAAAGCAGATAATAGTTGAGCGCAGGCCGGCAGCTCGAGCAGCCATCCGGCGTCGTCCATTCAAGCGCCTGCATGAGCTCTGGAATACTCTTGAGACCCTTGGCCATGATGAGACGGCGCACATCATCATGGGAATGAAGCGTGCAGCCGCACATCGGCTTTGTCTGGCTTTCGCCCGAATACCCATCCCCCAAGGTCAGCGCCAGCACCTGCTCCACCAGCCCCGAACAGGAGCCGCAGCTTGCCGACGCCTTGGTGAACTTCTTCACCCCGTCAATATCGGTCAGCCCATGCTCGCCGATCGCCTTTACGATCGTGCCCTTGCACACGCCGTTACAGCCACAGATCTCCGCCGTGTCGGGCAGTCCTGCAACGGCGCTAAAAGGGTCCGCGTCGGCCGAAAGCAGAGCCTGACCGAAAATCATCCTGTCGCGGATATCGGCCACCGGCTCCTTGTCTTTCAGAAGCTGAAAATACCAGGCGCCGTCCGCCGTATCGCCGTAAAGCACGGCACCCGCCACCTTGTCGTCCTTCAGCACAAGACGTTTGTAAACACCGCGCGCCGCATCCCGGTAAACGATATCCTCGCTGTCATCCCCGCCCTGAAAGGCCCCGGCGGAGAAGACGTCAACGCCCGTGACCTTGAGCTTGGTGGAGGTTTCGACGGGTTTGAACGCCGCCTCTTCACCCAGCAGCGTGTTCGCGGCAACTTTCGCCATGTCGTAAAGAGGTGCCACAAGCCCGTAGCAGACCGCATTGTGTTCCACACATTCCCCGATGGAGAGAATGTCCGGGTCCGAGGTCTGCATCGCGTCATCGACAACGACGCCGCGCTCCACATGAAGCCCGGCATCGACGGCAATGCGCGTTTCAGGCCGGATGCCCGCCGCCATGATCACCATGTCCGCCGGATAAACGGTGCCATCTTCCAGAAGCACGGCTTCAACGCGGTCCTCACCCAGAATGGCCTTGGTCTGCGCGCGGCAATGCACTTTCATGCCGCGCCCCTCCAGTTCTTTCTTCAGAAGATGGCCTGCCGCAGGGTCAAGCTGACGCTCAAGCAGATGGTCCATCAGATGCAGCACGGTGACGTTCATGCCCCGCGCCTGCAGCCCGGCCGCCGCCTCAAGCCCAAGCAGCCCGCCGCCGATCACCACGGCCTGCGCGGCGGGTTTGGCTGCCGCGTCAACCATCGCGTTCACATCATCAAGATCGCGGAAGGCCCGCACGCCCGGCAGATCGCGCCCGGCAATGGGAATGATGAAAGGCGCGGAGCCGGTCGCCACCAACAGCTTGTCATAAGGGGTTTCGCCGTCGGCGGTGTGCACCATTTTTTTCTTGCGGTCGATCCGCGTCACCGTCTCGCCAAACCGGCAATGAACGCCGTGCCCGGCATACCAGTCCGCGTCATGGGTGACGATTTCCTCATAGGTCTTTTCACCCGACAGCACCGGCGAAAGCATGATGCGGTTGTAGTTGCCGCGCGGCTCCGCACCGAAAAGCGTCACGTCGAATGTGCCCGGCGCCATCTCGAAGAGATGTTCGAGCGCGCGGCCTGAGGCCATGCCTGCGCCGATGACGACTAGTTTCTGTTTCATAATCTCAGCCCTTGGTATTGAAGGATCACGCAGGTTGAACGGCGCCGCGCCCCTCAAGGCGCCGCACGGTCAGGTGCATCCAGAAGAAACAAATGGAGACGAGGACAAAGAGCGCCATGAAGCAGCTCGTCCAAAGTCCCGTGACATCATTGAGCACGCCGAAGAGCAGCGGCAGGAAGAAACCGCCCAGCCCGCCGATCATGCCGACCAGCCCGCCAACGGCGCCCACATTCTCCGGGTAGTAAACGGGGATGTGCTTATAGACCGCCGCCTTGCCGAGGCTCATGAAGAAACCAAGCACGAAAACGGCGACAAGAAAGGCAACCGGGCTCACCGCCAGATGAAAGCTCATCGGCCCGTTGATGCCCTGCACCACGTAAGTTGCAGAAGGGAGCGAGAGCACCAGCGTTGCAATGGCAGAAACGCCAAGCGTCCAATACATCACCGTGCGCGCGCCATGCTTATCCGAAAGATGACCGCCATAAGCGCGGAAGATGCTGGCAGGCACAGAATAGGCCGCGCCGATAAGGCCCGCCGTGGCAAGATCCATCCCGTAAACACCGGTGAGAAACCGCGGCAGCCAGAGCGCAAGCGCCACAAACGCGCCGAAGGCAAAGAAATAGTAGAGAGCAAACCGCCACACCCTCACGTCACGCAGCAGCGCAAGTTCCTTCTTGAGACTGAAGGGCGGCGCCTTGCCCCCTTCCCGCTGCGCGCGGATAACAGGGTCATCTTCCGCTGCAAACCAGAAAAGGCCAGCCATCACCACAAGCGCGCCTGCCCACAAAAGCGCAACCGACTCCCAGCCCCAGGCGAGCAGCACGAAGGGCGCGGCAAACTTCGTCACCGCCGCGCCAACATTACCCGCACCGAAAATGCCAAGCGCCGTGCCCTGCTTCTCCGCCGGATAAAAGCGCGAGACATAGGCAACGCCCACCGCGAAGGAGCCGCCCGCCAGCCCGATGCCGAGCCCGGCCAGAAGCATCTGCACATAAGTTTCGGCAAAAGCGAGAAGGAAGGTCGAGGCCGCCGCGCCCAGCATGACCAGCGTAAAAACGAGACGCCCGCCCTGCCGGTCCGTCCAGATGCCGAGCACCAGACGCACCAGCGACCCGGTCAGGATCGGCGTGCCGACCAGCAGACCGAACTCGGTTTCACTCAGGCCCAACTCGTCTTTGACGCCCACACCGATGATGGAAAAGATCGTCCAGACCGCGAAGCACACGGTAAAGGCGACCGTGGACAGCGCGAGCGCCCGGTTCGGCTGCCCGGCGGGGGACGGGGGGTTCTGCGTAACTGAAGGCATCTCTTCCGAAGTCTCCTCGAAACCTTGTTTGAAGCCGCCCGCAAGGCGGCGCTTTAGCTCTCTTGTTGGCAGAAAGCGTGCCAACCGCGCAGGCGGAGAAAAATTATTTAATTTCAAACACTTAAGACGACCTTCCGTCACTCTGCCCGCCGCGGGCGCGTCACATGCCGCTAAATCAGCCAAATTTTTGCACTAAATATAGGCACGCGATTTCATGTCTATTTATTGTGCAAACTCAATAAGCGCAGAACGCAAAACCCTCTGATTTCTGCGGTTTTTGCATCCATCCGGGTCAGGCCGCCTCCTCATGCCGGCGTTCATGCAGAAAACGCAGCACGGCACTGCGGGCCTGTAGATAGGCAGGCGCTT
>Ga0207828_100181_pt1 | contig 50590 bp, 50 predicted proteins | sample TtaePargueraPR_11_FD_187276 | JGI IMG/M metagenome (GOLD analysis project Ga0207828, IMG submission 187276) | Aerobic enrichment media microbial communities from Bioluminiscent Bay, La Parguera, Puerto Rico - Tt and P2 (3) (SPAdes) | ecosystem: Environmental > Aquatic > Marine > Unclassified ...
GCCCGAGCCCGGATAGAAATACCCGTTCCCGCCATTGCCGCCATTGCCGCCCGCCAGTGTCGGGGTGGTGCATGTCAGCAGAATGGAACAGACCGACACACCGACCATAAGCCCGGCTTTGCAAATCCGCTTTCCGTGAACACGGACATCCCGCGATAAATATCCCTTGATCATTCGCTTTCCCAAATGGCACAGACTTTTGTCCGTCAGGATACACAACCCCTCTGCATCCGTTTTGATCCAGCGTCCCAAATCATTGGTCCCAGCGTACCCGACGGCATTCTCTCCCGACCGGATCACCGTTGATACCGCCCCTATCCTTGCCCGCGCTTTTCCTCACTGCGCCGAATTCTGAATCAACACCCTGACGCGAAACGATCTTTGGGAGGCTCTTGATATTCCGGACCGTCGAGAACGGATCGAGCACATCCACCCTGTTGCCGCTTAAGGACAGCAATTTCGTAAGGGTCAGAACCTGACACGAACACAGGCCCGCAATACATGGTTGCGGGCCTGTGTTTTTCGGTCAGTTGTCCGGTGCTTTCCAGCAGATCACAAGCCCGCCATCGACGCCGATCACCTGCCCGGTGATCCAGTTATTTGCCGGGGCAAGCAGATGGATGACGGATCGGGCGATGTCGTTTGGCACACCGCGCCGTCCAAGCGGGATCATCTCGATTTCCTGCTGTTTCACCGCGGCCTCTTGCTCGGGTGACCGCAACATGCGTTCGCGCAGGAACGCGGTCTCAGCCGGACCCGGTGCGATTGCGATGACTTTTCCGGTGGCTGGCGCATGCGTGTTGCCCTGGCGGCGCCCCTGTTCCTGCGTCCTGATCTGTTCCGGTTAAGGGCACAAAAAAACGCCCAGTCATGGTTACAAGACCGGGCGTTTGGGGTTGGCTTTTTGTGTTACTTCAGGGCACTGGCCAGATCACCACTCCTGGATTTTCTGATCCGCTTGTTCTGGTACATTTTTTCATCTGCCAGTCCCAGCAGCGCGACCGTTTCCTTGCAATCTGTCGGGAAAATCGCGATCCCGACACTTGCACCAACGGTAATGCTCAACGCATCAATCTCGATCGGGCGCTGGATGGATGCTGCAATTTTCTGGGCGACCCATTCGGCTTCTTCGCGCCCGTTCACGTCATCGGCAATCACCGCGAACTCATCCCCGCCAAGACGCGCGACCGTATCGCCCTGACGGATTGTATTCTTGATCCGCTCGCCAACCTTGCGCAGGACCTGATCGCCGATTTCATGGCCATAACGATCATTGACCGGCTTGAAGCCATCAAGATCGATATAGAGAAGCCCGACCGAATGCCCTTCATTCTCGGAATGACCGCACGAGACTTCAAGACGGTCCTCGAACAAAAGCCGGTTCGGAAGCCCGGTCAGCGCGTCATGATTGGCCTGACGCCACAATTCCTGGGCATTTTCCATATGGCGCGAGATATCAAGTCCCATCTCGACAAAATTGACATCCGATGTTGTGGGATCGGTAATCGCGCTGACCACCACATTTGAATAGAAGAAATCCCCGCCCTTGCGGCGGTTGCGCACTTCGCCTTCCCAGATGCCATTGGCGCGCGCCGACATCAGGATATCGTCAAGCGCTTCGGCATTTTCGCGCTGGGCACGCAGGAAGGAAAGCGGTTTGCCGACCGCCTCGTTGGGCAAATAACCCGTCATTGCCGTAAAGCCCGGATTGACCTTAAGGATGATGCCATTCTCATCGGCGACGACCACACTGTTCTTTGAGGCCCGCAGCACCTGTTCGGACAGGCGGGCATCGAAACTGGCAATAATCTGGTTCTGGCGAGTCCAGGCATAGGCGGCACTGCCAACCGCAATCAGCAAAAGAAAGGCTGCTGAAACGATGATCAGTGTGTCGCGCTCGGGCGAAAGAAGCTGGTTTAACGTATCGGTGGGCAGCCGGGCACCGACATAAAGGTTCAAACGGCTGCTTTTTTCATCGTCACTGCCGAAAATGACCGCCAGCGAACGCAGGGAATTGCGTGCAAGAAACAGGTCGGAAACATCAAGACGCTGGACCGAATAAAATCCGCTATCAACCCGGAAACTTTGCAGGCCAAGCTGCATGTTCTCCCACGCCTTCGGATAACGGTCGCCGATGCTTGATGGTTTGCCGGTCAGTTCCTCGGACCAGTTTTCCCCCTCCTCGCCGCCAAGCATCCAGCCACCATCGTCATCAAGGACAAAGGGCTCTGCGCCATCAAGGCGCAAGGCATCGACGACCTCGTTAAAGATCGGAGCCGCACGCAGGTTCAGAACCATGACACCGTGGCGCTCGCCAAATTTGTCAAACACCGGTGCAGACAACCGGACCACAGGCTTGATCGGTTTTTCGATCTGTCCGAATTCCTCGTTCAGATCAACGCCCGAAATATAGATCGTCCCGCGCGGTGCATTTCTTGCCATCCGGAAATAGGAGCGGTTGCTTTTATCCTGAAGCTCACGCACCGGCACGGAAAACGGGATGCCGCTGCCATAATTGACGCGCACAACTTCAATACCGTCATTATCAAGCAGGCGGATCTGGTCATAGAGACCACGGCGCAGGGAAAAAACCGCAAACTCGTCCGCAAGTTCCGTCAGGTTTGATGTGCCCGCAACAACCGCGTCAATCTGCTTGCTTTCAGACAGGATCAAAAGATCGGAAATAACAATTTCAATACGTTCCCGCAGTACCGAGATCGACTTTTCAAGGGCATAGCGCTGGTCATCGGCAATGGCCTTTTCCCGGACAGAGCTTCCCTCCCATGCCAGAAATCCGACAATGCTCAGAAAGACGACGGACAACGGTGCGAAACACACCATAAATGACTTCACATGGCCCAGTTTGATCATCGCCTTCCTGCTTCTGTCAGTCGCACATTGCGCAAGCCGCCAAAGCCTGCCCTCACCCAAGGCACCCTATTCTCAAGTATGACACCTGCAAATAATACCCGAAGAACAGACTTTCGCACACAAATTGTCCCGCCCCGTGAAATGTTCTTTTGGTTCAACATCTAATATAAGCAACCCTACATTACAATGGTTCCAGATTATTCCCGCCAGAAGGATCACCATGCGACCGACATTCCTGACATGATCCTGTCAGGAGCGCCCTGCTAGCTTCCGGGTGACAAACTTTTACGAACCCCGATGCAAGGCGTGCCATGACCTATGTTGAAAATCTCTGGCTATTTTTTGTTCTGCTTTCGGGCATCATTATCGTGCCCGGAATGGATATGTTTTTTGTCATCGCCAATGCCCTGACCGGCGGGCGGCGTGCCGGTCTTTCGGCAACGGTCGGTATCATGCTTGGCGGGGTGTATCACACCCTGCTTGGCGCAATCGGCATCAGCGCCCTTCTGGCCATTGCCCCCTGGCTTTTGAATGTGATGCTGTTTGCCGGGGCGGCCTATATGGTCTGGATCGGCGTTACCCTGATCCGAAGTGCGATCACCGTCGGCGCAATCCGGGCGGCAAAACCATCCTCACTGTGGATCGCCTTTCGTCAGGGCATGATCACCTGCATGCTCAATCCCAAGGCCTATCTGTTTATCTTTGCGGTCTATCCGCAATTCATCCGCCCGCAATATGGCCCGCTTTGGTCACAGGCGCTGGTGATGGGCATCATGACGGCTGCGGTTCAGCTTGCCGTCTATGGCGCACTTGCCCTTGCTGCCGGAACCAGCCGCAATCTGATCACGGGCAACCCGGTCGCCACCATCTTTATCGGGCGGGCGGCAGGATTGCTGTTTATCGGGGTTGCCCTTCTGACCGCATGGCACGGCATGGTCACACTTGATTGATGACTGTACGTTGAGGGTTGAGGGTTGCGGATTGAGGCCAAACTCGATCCCCGACAATCAGGAACCCGAAATGAAAATCGCCCGCGGACCGGAAGGCACGCGGGCGATTAACTTAAATTGAATAATCAGGCTGATTATTCAGAAATTTTAAAGACCGGAAGAACCGAACCTTCGTATTTGGTTTCGATGAACTCGCGGATTTTGTCATCGTGATAGGCCTCAACCAGCGTCTTGACCCAGGCCGCATCCTTATCCTGGGTGCGGGTGACGATCACGTTGGCATAGGGGCTGTCATTGCCTTCAATCGCAATTGAATCCTTGATCGGGTTCAGACCGGCTTCAAGCGCATAGTTGGTGTTGATTGCCGATGCATCAAGATCAGCCAGCGAACGTGGCAGCTGTGCAGCATCAAGCTCGACAAAGCTGATGTTTTTCGGGTTTTCGATGATATCAAGCGGGCTGACAACCAGACCGGCTGCCGGATCAACCTTGATCAGGCCCTGTGCCTGCAACACCAGAAGCGCACGACCACCATTGGTCGGATCGTTCGGAATGCCTATTTCCGCACCGTCTTTAAGCTCGTCGAGGCTTTTGATCTTGTCGGAATAGATGCCCATCGGGGTCAGGATGTTGTAACCGACAACTGCCAGATCATAACCACGATCCTTGATCTGGTTATCAAGATACGGCTTGTGCTGGAAGCTGTTGGCCTGCAGATCGCCATCATCCAGCGCCTGGTTCGGAATGACATAATCCGAGAAGCTGACGATTTCGATATCAAGACCCTTGGTCGCCGCAACCTTGACGACTTCTTCCATGACTTCTTCATGCGCACCCGGGGTGACGCCGATTTTGATTTTTTCGTTGGCAAGTGCCTGACCGGTCAGGGCCGATGCCAGAACGGCCGCAGCCGTCAGTTTAAGCAGAAACCGCATTGTAAAACTCCTTGTTTTAGCTGGTTCTTTGCGGGAATTTCAAAATATGAGGATTGCTCATATATTACGTTTATCAGCCTTGCGCGCCATCCAGTCGCCAGAGCTTTGAACAGCCTGCACCACAACAATCAGGGTGATCACAACGGCCGCCATCACGTCGGGGCGGAACCGCTGATAGCCATAGCGAATACCAAGATCACCCAGCCCACCGGCACCAACCGCACCGACCATGGCCGAATAGCCGATCAGGGTCACCGCAGTCAGGGTCAGGCCATGAATGATGCCGGGCAATGCTTCGGGCAGCAGAACCTTGGTCACGACCTGAACCGGGCGCGCGCCCATGGCTTGGGCGGCTTCGATCAGGCCGCTATCGACTTCACGAATGGCACCTTCGATGATTCGCGCAATGAACGGGATCGCCGCCACGGTCAGCGGCACAATCGCCGCGGACGTACCAATTGACGTTCCGACAATCAGGCGGGTGAACGGAATGATCGCCACGGCCAGAATGATAAAGGGAACCGAACGGGTCGCATTGACAATCGGGCCAAAGATACGCTGGAACCAAAGCGCTTCAAATAGTTCGCCACGTCCGGATGTGGCCAGAAGCACACCAAGCGGCAGTCCCATCGAGGTGCCCAGCGTCAAGGCAGCAGCAACCATGTAAAGGGTTTCTCCGGTCGCCTGAAGCAAGATCGGTGCGAGTGTCGAGAACATGAATTAACCCTCCTGCCCATTAGATTGGTTGCTGGACTGGTTACTGGACTGGCCGGCGCGGAATTCGACGAATTCATCGGCCAGAAGCGATTTGGTGGTGTCGTGAACCGGATTGGCGAAAATGCCGTCAACCAGCCCCTCTTCGACAATCACACCGCCATCCATGACCGCAACACGATCACACAGCGCCTTGACCACCGCCATTTCATGGGTGATCACCACCATGGTCAGACCAAGACGTTTATTGATGTCTTTAAGCAGATTAAGGATCTGGCGGGTGGTTTCCGGATCAAGGGCCGAGGTCACCTCGTCACACAAAAGAACCTTGGGGCTCGATGACAGGGCGCGCGCAATACCGACACGCTGTTTCTGACCACCGGACAATTCCGCCGGATAGCGATCCCGCTTTTCTTCCAGTCCGACCAGCGGCAAAAGCGGATTTACCGCCTCGGCGATTTCGGCCTTGCTGGCACCGGCCAGTTCAAGCGGAAGCGCGATATTGTCATAGACCGTGCGCGACGACAGCAGATTGAAATGCTGAAACACCATGCCAAGCTGGCGACGGAACAACGGAAGATCACGCTTGGAAAGCTTGGTGACGTCCGTGCCATCCACAACCACGGAGCCCGAGGTCGGCGTTTCAAGCAGATTGATACAACGGATCAGGGTAGATTTACCGGCACCGGAACGGCCAATGACACCAACAATCTCGCCTGCTGCAATATCAAGATCGATACCGCGCAGCGCTGTATGTTCTTCACTGCCACGCCGGGCAGCATAAGTCTTCTGGACGTTCGAGAGCCTGATCATGGACCCCAACCTTTCCGTAGATACAAAAAAACCGCCGCGGCTTAACCGAGGCGGTCGTACATACGGAGCATATACGCCCTCTCGCTTTAGCCGCATTTTTATCGCGCCCGCAAGCTGAGGAGCAAATCGGCGCGTTCGATTGCTCTTGTGTACCTGACTGGACGCCGTTCATCAATGGCAATGATCATGCATTTTACGCATAGCTTTCATGAAGTTGAAATATACAACACAAATATTTTGTTCAAAATGTCCCGCCGGTCGGCATTCACAAACCCGCTGCTGTCCCGTCTAGGGATGGTCAATATCAAAGCGGGATTGGACAGATGGCCTATGCCGACCGGATCAATGACCTTGCCAGAACACTGGCCCAGTACCCGACCGTCGTGACGGTCACGGGCAACAAGGTGGATGTCCGTACCAAGACACAGCTTTCCACCCTGTCATCGGAAACGGCGTCGCTTGAAAAGCTAGCCGCCGAAGGCGATGTGGCGATTGCCAGTGGCAAATGCCCGGATGCCGCAAATCTTGCATCCCGACTGTCCTCCGGTGCCGGTCAGATATCGGCGACCCTGTCGGCCTTTAGCGCACAGGACGCCGAACGCCTGAAATCCATGAGCATCTTTAGCAAACAGAAATTCGATGCCAGTGCCGCAACACGCTATCAGGCTGAGAAACGCTTTGCTGATGAAATTGCAAAACTTCTGACCCAAGAGTCCCAGGCGGTCGGTGCCCTGCAAGGTGGCAGCGGCGTCAAACCCGATCCCAAGCCACAGCCTCAGCCTCAGCCGCAACCAACACCGGTTCCGACCCCAGTTCCGACCCCAACGCCAACTCCGACGCCAGCACCGGCCCCCTCGCCCGTGCCCTCCTTGCAGGATGTCGTCGCATCTCTGCCCGGATACTTGCAGATCACCATTCCCGATGCGGTCGCGGGCTACGACGCCGACAGTCTGGCGAACGCCAGCAAAGCCGCCGGGGATGCCGCGATCCAGCTTGGCGCGAAAACCCCCGACGGGATCACTGATTATGCGACGGCGCAATTCACAGGTGGCCCGGACGTCTTCAGCCAGCCTTGGGCCAGCGCGATCCTGAAAGATACCGGTCTTGGCACCATTGATGACCGGATTGCGGTTTTAAACAACGCACTTCAGGCACGGCAACTGATTGCCGATGCGTTGCACGAACCCCCATCCCACGAACCTAGCAGCCGCTGAGGACGCCATGGCAAATTACACCGTCCAGCTGACCGCCCCCGCCGGAGTTTACCCGTTTAACACAGTACGTGTTTCACTTACTTGCGTGGGCCAGCCACAACAAATCCAGAATGTCGTCCTTACGCCGAATGTCGCGGTTTCGCGTGTATTCAACATCGCAAACGGTACATGGGATCTTGAGATTTCCGGTGCCGGTTTCGTGCCTGTCAACGAACAGAACATTGTTGTGAATGGTGATGCCATCAATGCGAAGAATCTCGATGTTGTCTGGTATACGCTTCATACTGATCGCAATCGCGATGGCAATCTGGATGATGCCGGTCTCCTTAATCAGGTAACACCGGGGACAATCACCTATGGCACCGCCGGTGTGGGCGCGATCATTCCGGTCAACTGCAATCGTGACGGCAACAATACCGCTGCCGGATACACGGATAATCAGGATCAGCGGGTCAATGGCAACAATGACCTTGTCACCGGCACATCCCGCCTTGAAATCCGGCGAAATGCCCTTGGCCCGAATGCCGGTGCCCCGGCTATTCCGGTGGGCTGGAGCTTGCTGTTAAGCGTGATCGGAACCCTTGGCGAAAACCCTGCCCAACAGCATTTGCGGATTTTCGACGGCATCCTGAATAACAGCGCCGAAATCATTGGCCCCGAAACGACCCACAGCGTCCCGATCACCACCGTCACTGTCGGTGCGTCCAAACTCTATGCAGTTGAAGCCGTCCGGTTTGCGGGCACAGGATTTACATCCGGGCAAATCCGCATCGCCCTGAACGTGATCCAGCAGGAAGTCACAGGGAATGGCAATCCCACCTATCTCTTTGCAGACCGGGTTGTCGTTGCGCGCTGGATCGGCAATCATCATCGTCAAACTGTTTCGCAGATTTATGTTGTCGATGCCAATAATGCCAACTTTCAAGCGGCCCTTGGCGTTCCCGTTGCCAACGAAAACCCGCCCTATGCCCTGACATTGGCCACACCGGGCACGTCCGCACTCACACACGTTCCCTATCTGAACGGCAATGCCTGGCAGAATTTCATTGCTGCGGGAAGAATCGCGAGGCCCGGCATCAGCAGGGATCGCTGGATGCGCGATACCATTGTCTCAGGTCACAGTGTCTGGCCAGGAAACGGAGCAGGTGTTCAAAGCAAGGACACCTTCATGAAAGCTCATCGCTGGCGGTCATTACAGAACTGGATTTACCAAACGCTGATCAGCCAGAATGTAGGGCTGTATTACCCTGCGGCCGGGAGTGCTGATGGCATTAATGATGGCAATTCCGGGGGTAATATTGCCGTTACGCCCCCGGTGCAGAAAACGGTGAACGGCGCTACAACCTATTACCGATATGGACGGATCTATTTCGGCAACAATGTCCAGAGCACCGTGGATCAAAGCAGCAGAGACTTCTTTGATGCGCAGAACATGCAGCCGCCAGTCACACTGAACACTGACTGGTTGGCGGTTGGTCATGTGGACGAGATGATGACATTCGTTCCGGACGACAACCCGGCCAATGCCTTCAAGAAATGGAAACTGCTGATCGCAAGCCCGGCAACGGCCTATGGCATTCTGCGCAATAACCGCAATGCACATGGCAACGCGCCACTTCTTGCGCGCCCGCCACATTCGCCGGGCAATGCGACCCCAAACTTTGCAGGGCTTAGCATCGGCAACGCCATAGATGCGACCGGCACAATAACCGACTTTCTCGGCAACGGGCAGGCCCCAACAAGCTGGCAGGATATCAATACCGGGAACTTACAAAACTACACATACAAACAACTCAGAGACTGGAATATCTATGGTATTGAAAATCTGATCAATCAGAACATCCGTCGATTAAAGGCAGCGTTCGATCTGACGGACAATGATATCATCAAGGTGCCCGTAATCTTCATTCCAGTGCATCAGATCAATGGTAACTTCACAATTTCTGACAAGATCAGCTTCTGGACAATTGGTGCAGATAACGGCTTCAATATTTATCCGGGTCGAGAATGCGGTTTCCGCAGTGGCGCCATGACCGGGGATATGGTCAATATGTTCGTCGGGAACGACAAACTCATGATTCCCAAGCCTTTTGGTCCCTGGATTGTCGACAACACGATGCCCAATAACGGTCATGATCTGTTTGAGGACGATATCAGACAGAAGATCGCGGCAATTCAGAACGGTCCGGAATGCGTCTTTATTGATGATTGGGACGACTACCATGTCGCGCATGGCGAGATTCACTGCGGCACAAATGAACTTCGCGCCCCCTATGACGGCCAGACGGCCTTTGGCAATGCGCGCTATGCAAACTGGTGGACGGCGGTCGATGCCTGATATCATCGCACATAAAAAGGGAGTTTCCCGATGAGTGCACAAAGTGACTATCAACAGGCCCTCAAAGATATTTCCAGTCTTGCCAGCTCGATGGAAGACCGCATTTCAAATCGCCCCGCCCCTTACACGGTTGATCAGATTTTCCGTCGATATAGTGGCACGATTGCGACCCCGATGATTGACGATCTCAAGGCCGGGGTCTGGAAAAAATGGGAAAACTGGCAGCTTGGCGGGGCGATATCCTATCTGGGAAGTTATGGCACGTCAGCCGCTGTCGCGCCGTTGCGCGAGATCGAACAAAACTATCCGGTTACCGATATTCAGAAACAGGCAAAGGAACTTGCCGATTTGTTGGCGACACTTGATGTTGCAGTATCGGAGGCCAAACAAATCCCGCAGGTTCAGGATGCGATCAAAAGCGGTGATGCCGATCAGATGGCGCGGAGCATGCTGTTGGGACTTGCACAAATTGATCCCGACTGGCCAGTGCGTGCATCCGAAATTCAGTCAAAGCTGTTTGACCTGGCATCCGACAGTTTCCCGGCAATCAATGAAATGGCTGCGGGAAAATTGACCGAGCAAGACGTAACAAAGGCACTGGTGGAAATCCTGTTTGCCGAATTCCTTCCGGGCCCTGGCACCACACAACCCAAACCTTAGCGGCAAGGGTCCCATGAATGCACATTCTATCGCTGGGTAAAAAGCAGCTTTAAAAAACTGCGCAGCAGCATGACCTGATCGGCGAGTTTGCGGGGCTCGTTGAGTGCCTTTGACATGACAATCCCGCCTTCGAGCACGGTTGAAATCATGTCGGCGACCTGTTCGAGGTCAACCGGCTCGGTCGTCTGGTACTGGTCTGCGATATCGTCAAGGATCGCACGGAAACGGGTGCGCCAGGCCAGAACGGCGTGACGGTTGAGATCACGGACTTCCTTGTCAAACAGCCGTTCCTGATAGCAATAGACCGCAACGATGCAGCCCGGATGACCGTTGGGCAGATCTTCGAGCACCTCGGCTAGCATTTTAAGCGCTGCCAGCAATTGATGCAGCGGATCGTCGACCAGTTCGCGGGCGCGATCAAACACCTGATCGAGGATTTCGTCATCCTGTTCGATATAGCGTTGCAAAAGTGCGCGGGCGAGTTCGTTCTTATCGGAGAAATGATAGAAAAACCCGCTTTTTGTCAGTCCGGCTTCGGCAATGATTTCCTCGATCGAGGTCGCACCGAAGCCCTTTTCCAGAACTGCCTGTGACGCGATTTCCAGAATGCGTTCGCGCGTGCGTTCGCCCTTGCGTTTCGGGCCACCGAACGTGTCGGTGATTGTCAGTTTTTCCATCTCAACCCCCGCTTACCCTACCGCCGGTACAGTTTTTCGTCGTCAAAGGCCGCCATGGCCGCGCCGAAAAACACCGGATAAATCATAAGCATCTGTTTTGAATATATTTTTGAAAATCTGAAAAACCTGACCGTGTGCCTACTAGAAGCAAAACTCAATCAGGGCGAGATTTCCGATCCGCGATTACATACCCCCGCGGTAGAAATTTTGAAACCCAAAACTGAAATTTGGACCCATGAGCACAGGCAATCTGCACCTTCCGCCGCACGGAAAGGCAAAATTCATCACCGATGGCGGTCTTGAGACCACCCTGATCTTTCATGACGGAATCGATCTGCCGCATTTCGCATCCTTTGATCTTCTGAAAACGGATGCGGGCTGCGCGCGTATCACCGCCTATTACGAACGTTATCTTGATCTGGCCAAGCAGGCCCAAGCCGGATTTATCCTTGAAAGCCCGACATGGCGCGCCAATCGCGACTGGGGGGCCAGGATCGGCTATGACGAGGATGACCTGGCCGATATCAACCGCAAGGCCATTGGCCTGATGGCGGAGCTTCGCGATCGTTATCATTCTGATGCAACACCGTGCCTGATCAGTGGCAATATCGGACCACGTGGCGATGGATATGTGACATCGGACCGGATGACGATCAATCAGGCGCGCGCCTACCACGCCCCGCAGATTGTGACTTTTGCCAAGGCGGGGGTCGACATGGTGTCGGTCGTGACCATCAACTATCCCGAGGAAGCCATCGGCATCGCCCTTGCGTGCCGGGATGTTGATATTCCTTGCGTCATTTCGTTCACTGTTGAAACCGATGGCAACCTGCCCAGCGGCGAGACGATCCGTGATGCGATTGCCATGGTTGATACCGAAACCGGGACCTATCCGGCCTATTACATGATCAACTGTGCCCACCCGGATCATTTCCGCGACCGATTGCACGAAAACGGCAACTGGAAAACGCGCATTTGTGGTCTGCGGGCCAATGCATCGCGCCAAAGCCACGCCGAACTTGATGCCAGCACGCATCTTGATGATGGCGATCCGGAAGAACTGGGCCAGCTTTATCACGATCTGGCTGATCTGCTTCCAAATCTGGCGGTGATTGGCGGCTGTTGCGGCACAGACCATCGCCATGTTGCGGCTATGACCAAACATGCCCTGCCGCGCCTTTTGGCCACGGGCGCATAAGAACCAAACACGAAAACCCAAAAAGAACAGGATACGAGCAATGATTGCAGAACCCGTACTGGAACGGGCGGCACATAAGGGTGCCGCCCGTCCGCGCCACCCGCACCCGGTCACGAGCTTTGTCAGAGCGACAAAATCGGATGCCGATGCGATGGCCCAGCTGATCAATATCGCCGGTGAAGGTTTGCCGGTCTATTTGTGGCAAGACATGGCAGAAGGCAGCGAGACGGCCTTTGATGTCGGTCGCAGACGAGCACAACGTGAAGAAGGCGGTTTTTCATATCGCAACACCACCCTTGCGGTCCATCATGGTGAAACCGTTGCGGCACTTGTCGACTATGCCCAACCTGATCAGCCAGAGCCCTTTGACCCGGCGGTTATCCCGGCGATATTCGTACCGATCCTTGAACTTGAAAGTCTGGCACCGGGCAGCTGGTACATCAATGTTCTTGCCGTCTTTCCGCCCCACCGCGATCAGGGGATTGGATCGGCATTGATTGCACGGGCAGAAGCCAATGCCCTACATGCCGGTAAAAAGACCGTCAGCCTGATTGCATCGGATGGCAATCCCGACGCAATTCGCCTTTACCAACGCCAAGGCTTTGTGGCCTGTGCCCAACGCCCGATGGTCAAGGAGGGTTGGGAAAATCGTGGTCAGAACTGGGTGTTATTGATCAAGGAAATCTGAAAAGAACCGTGAAACAACAAAGGCCGGAAGCGCTCAGCTTTCGGCCTTTTTCTCCCACGCACCTTGCGGGGATTGCTGCCAGTAGGACAGCTTGTGACCGGCGTCTTTCCAGTCTTTCCAGCGCGTGCGGGCCTCGGCCACCGCATCATGGTCACGATCATCAAACAGCATGATGACGCGTTCGTACTCCGCGACCTTGTCGCTCATCGCACGGTCGGTCAGGAACAGGAACTGTGCGCCATTGGGGTTTTCATCCTCGGATGTCAGCCAGACGGGCTGCATTTCCGGATCACCATCAGCGGCAGAACCATGGGGCAACCAGCTTGCCGGATCATAGGTCCAGAGAAGCGTGTTGATCGCATCAATGCGCTGATCATTACCGGTCATCACCACAGCACGTTTTTCCCGCTCCAGCGTTTTGGAGAGCAGGGTGGGAAGTGCGCGTTCCAGCGGCAAGCTGGTGAGATGATAGAACCAGATGTCAGCCATACAGCGTTTCTAGCCCGAACATGAAAACGGGGCAAGGTGATCCACACCCTGCCCCGCAAATTACGGCCGATGAAAACCGAAATCAGTTTTCGTAGTTATCGGCAACAAAGCGATCAAGCAGACGCACACCAAAGCCCGTACCGCCTTTTGGCACGACTTCCTTATCCGCGGTCGACCATGCCATGGCCGCGATATCAAGATGCGCCCAGGGGCGATCCTTGGTGATAAAGCGTTTGAGGAACTGGGCCGCGGTGATCGAACCGGCCGGACGACCGCCAACGTTTTTCATATCGGCAATGTCGGATTTAAGCTGCTTGTCATAGGCAGGCGACAGCGGCAAGCGCCAGACACCTTCGTCAACCGCAAGACCGGCTGTTGAAATCTGGGCAGCCAGATCGTCATTATTGGAAAACAGGCCTGCATTTTCATGACCAAGGGCAATGATGACCGCACCGGTCAGGGTCGCCAGATCAACGATCAGACGCGGATCGTATTTTTCCTGCACATAAGTCAGGGCATCACACAGAACCAGACGGCCTTCGGCGTCGGTATTGATGACTTCAATCGTCTGACCCGACATCGAGGTCACAACGTCACCCGGACGTTGGGCTGTCGAGGACGGCATGTTTTCAACAAGGCCAAGAACTGCAACCACGTTGCATTTCGCCTTGCGGCCCGCCAGTGCCTTCATCAGACCGGAAACAACACCGGCACCGCCCATGTCCCATTTCATGTCTTCCATGCCAGCGGCCGGTTTGATCGAAATACCGCCGGTGTCAAAGGTCACGCCCTTGCCGACAAAGGCAATCGGGGCGTCTTTTTTCTTGCCACCATTCCAGCGCATGACAACCATGGCCGGTTTCTTGGCCGAGCCCATGGCAACGCCCAGAAGTGCGCCCATGCCGAGCTTTTTCATTTCCTTTTCATCAAGGACGTCAATCTCGACACCGAGCTTTTCAAGCGCCATGACTTCCTTGGTGAAGGTTTCCGGATACAGGACATTGGCCGGTTCGGAGACAAGATCACGGGTGAAGAACACGCCTTCGACGACCTTTTTGGCGGTATCGAACTGTTTCTTGGCTTCCTTGTGATCGCGGGTCGCGACATCAAGGGATTTCAGAACCGGCTTGTCTTCCTTGGTTTCGGTGGTGCGGTATTTATCAAAACGATAGTCGCGCAGCATCGCACCGGTTGCGAAATCACAGGCAAGGTTTTCCATATCAAACAGGACAGAGACCTCTTTCTCGCCGGTTGACAGCGCGCGTACGGTCACAGAACCGCCAAGCTTCTGGGCAGCGATCACGTCAAATTCGGCTTCCTTGCCAATCCCGAAAATGATCACGCGCGACAGATCAACATTGGCCGGTGCCAGAACCTGAAGGCTTTGCCCTGCCTTGCCCTTGAAGGTCGAGGATTTGATCGCCCTGGTGATCGATCCACCGGTTGCTTCGTCCAGTGCGACTGCACTTGGCATCAGATCGGCACCCTCGGTCGCAAAGGCAATAACGGCACCGCTGGACGGAATGGCGAGATCGGAAAACGTGATCTTCATGGTGAACAGGACTCCTGTCATGTTTCGGGGCGCACAGCTTGAACACTGTGTCTGAACAATACTGCCCCTAATCTAGCGCGATAAATGCGCTTGAAAAGGCTTATCGTCGAAAAAGCTCCGGGATTTCACTTAACAGCAATGTGTTAGCGTTGCGAATTGGCTTCGCTCCAAATTGCCCAATATCAAGTCCGGATGGTCAAAACCCGCTATGATGGCCCATTCCCCTATGCAGGAGCCCCGTTATGTGCGCCAAGCCGGCACCGATTACCATTACCGAGCCGCCAAAATCTCCCCATCCATTCTGGAGTGGTGCATTCCGCCCGCTTTTCCTGCTTGCCGGTCTTTTGGCGATTGTGGCTGTGGTCTGGTGGGTTGCGGGATTTGCCCACGGAATTGTCGTGCCAAGCCTTGGCACCCCATCCTTCTGGCATGCCCATGAAATGATATTCGGTTTTGGCGGGGCGGCGATTGGCGGGTTTCTGTTAACGGCAATTGCCAACTGGACCGGACGACCGGCCATTGCCGGGCCGATGTTAATGGGACTTACATCGACGTGGCTTTTGGGACGGATTTCAGTCGGTTTTGCCGACAGCCTGCCACCGGTTCTGGTGATCCTTGGCGATCTTGCCTATTTCGCCTTTCTGATTGCGCTGGGCGCACGCGAACTGATTGCGGCGCGCAATTTCAAGAATATGCGGGTTCTGGCCGTGATTGGCGTCATCGCGCTGTTTGACGGGCTGTTTATTGCATCCTGCCTGGATGTCATCGCCCTTGATCCGGCCATTCTTTATCAAACCGCGATCCTGACGATCATTTTGCTGATCAGCCTCATTGGCGGGCGGGTGATCCCGGCCTTTACGCGCAACTGGATGCAGCGCGAACAGATCAATGCGCCGATGCCCGCCATGTTTGGCCGGTTTGACATGGCCTGTATGGCCAGCATTGTTGTCGCCATCCTGAGTACGATTACCGCACCTGGCACGCCATTGTCTGGCGGTGTGCTTCTGGTTGCGGCCGTGCTGCATGCCGTGCGCCTGATCCGCTGGCGCGGGATTTACAGCTGGCGCGAGCCGATTGTTGCCATGCTTCATCTTGGCTATTTCTGGGTGCCGGTGGGGCTTGCTCTTCTGGGGGCGTCACATATCTGGCCCGATACGATTGGCAGTCGCGATGCGCTGCATGCGCTGACCGGCGGGGCGATGGCCTGTATGATCATTGCGATTTCCGGGCGGGCGGCCCTTGGCCATACCGGGCGCGAATTGCGCGCAAGCGGGATGCTTAATGCCGCCTTTGGCCTGATCTGGCTTTCAACCGCCTTTCGGATCATCGCCGGGCAAAGCAATGAACACTATGTCACGATCCTTGCGATTGCGACCCTGATGTGGCTGGGCGGCTGGCTGGCATTTCTGATTGGCTATGGCCCGGTTCTGTTGGGCCCGTCGCAAAAGAAAACACGCGGCATTCCGGTGCGCTAGGTCCATCGTGCTCTAGAAATCAAACAGCGAAAGCGACGGGTTGGATTTGATATATTCGACATCGTCGTTTTCGACATCGCCGGTACTGTGCCAGCCATGCATTTCATAAAAGCCATGGGCACGGTTTTTCGGATCTGCACCGGTGGTGAGCGAAATGTCATTGCATCCTTGGGCAAACAGCCATTCCTCGGCCGTGCGCAGCAAGGCCGCACCGACACCGCGCCCTTCGAAATCGGGATCAACAAACAGCGCCCAAAGGGTGGCTTCACTCGGGATGGCGATGGCAAAGCCCGCCGCCGATCCGTCCAGATCGGCAAGCCAGATGCCGTATCCATCGGCAAGCCATTTGCCAAAGGCCGCCTTGGTAATACCGCGTTCGGCAAGCTCGGACGCAGAAAGGTGGTTTTCACGCACGCGGCTTCGAATGGCAAAAATTGCCCCGACATCGCCCAAACGGGCTTTGCGAATTTTCATCCCGGCCACTGCGTGTGCTTTCTTTCCTACCGCGTCAAACTGTGCGGCAATTTAGCGATATGACGCGAGAGTGCCAGCGAAATCGTCAGGTGTTAAGTAATGCCTCCACCGCCGTCATCCCCGCGAAGGCGGGGATCCAGTCGGGCACCACCATGACCTCAGAGCGATGGATTCCGGGTCTGCGCTTTGCTCCGCCCGGAATGACGGCGTGGGCCGAATTGTCAGACCAGCGGTTTATTTACCGAGATAATCCGCATCCGTCACGGGCTCCAACCAATCGACTGGCGAGCCATTGAGTTTTTCCTGAATGGCGATATGGGTCATGGCGGTTTCGGGACCGGCCCCGTGCCAGTGCTTTTCACCCGGCTCGAACCAGACGATATCGCCCGGACGGATTTCCTCGACCGGGCCGCCTTCGCGCTGAGCACGGCCTACCCCGGTCGTGACAATAATCGTCTGGCCCAGCGGATGGGTGTGCCATGTCGTGCGTGCGCCCGGTTCAAAGGTCACATTGGCGGCGGCAACCCGTGCCGGGTCGGCGGCACTGATGATCGGTTCGATCCGCACCCGTCCGGTGAAATATTCCGGTGACCCGGTGGTTGAGGCTTGCGATCCGGCGCGTTTGATATCCATGACGTCCCTGCCTTCCTGAAATTATGTTTTTGAAATGAGTTTCACCGGCTGGCGCTTTGGCCCCCATGTTCCGGGGTTTGCCTGAAACACCCCACTGCAATGGGTGCCGCAATTCTTGCAGGCCCCATGGGCATCAAGGTTCCAGTCAGAAAGCTGATACCAGTCCCGCCCGATCAGGATATCGCCACAGCCATGGCAATAGGTGCTTGATCCTGTCTTGTCATGGACATTGCCGACATAGGCATATCGGATGCCATTTTTGATCGCGATGTCACGGGCCCGCATCAAGGTCGCGGGCGGCGTTGGAGGGGTATCCATCATTTTCCAGTCCGGGTGAAAGGCGCTGAAATGCATCGGCACATCCGGACCAAGTTCGGACTGCACCCAGCCGGTCATTTCATCAAATTCCCCGTCCCCGTCATTCTCGCCGGGAATGACCAGATTGGTCAGTTCAAACCACACCCCGGTTTCATGTTTGAGGTATCTAAGGGTTTCAAGCACATCCTCAAGATGGGCCGAACAAAGCTGATGATAAAAGCGGTCGGTGAAGCCTTTTAAATCAACATTGGCCGCATCCATATGGCGGAAAAATTCCTCGCGTGCCGCCTCCCCGATATAGCCCGCCGTAACCGCCACCGTGCGCAATCCCAACTCACGACAGGCCTGTGCCACATCCACCGCATATTCAAGGAAAATCACCGGATCGTTATAGGTAAAGGCCACCGACGAACAGCCATGCGCCTTGGCGGTCTGGGCGATCATTTGCGGGGTCGCCAGCGAGGAAAGCTTGTCCATCTGGCGCGCCTTGGAAATCTCGTAATTCTGGCAGAACTTGCAGGTCAGATTACAGCCCGCTGTGCCAAATGACAGGACCGGCGTTCCGGGCAGGAAATGATTGAGCGGCTTTTTCTCGATCGGATCAATGCAAAAGCCCGATGACCGCCCCCAGGTGGTCAGAACCATCTGGTCACCTTCCCGCGCCCGGACAAAACAAAGCCCCCGCTGCCCGTCATTGAGCTTGCAAAAGCGCGGGCAGACATCGCACTGAATCCGCCCATCATCCAGATGGTGCCAGTAACGAGCGGGGACCGTATCGACCTGCGGGGTGGTCATGTTCATGGCGCGGGCTTTCTTTTGGCAAAGCTTCCTCTTTGAAAATCTAGTCCTGATCGCTATCTTTTTCAAAAGGTCGCTGAGAAATCTCCTGCTGCAATGAGCATCTAACTTTAGGACAACGCATTGGATATTTTAGAACACTTCCTTTCCCGTGACCCTCACAAAGTTTGGCTGGCCAGCTGTGAAATTAGAAAGTTACGCGATAGAGATAAGCTTCTCGAAATTTCCGAGCACTTGAAAAAAATTAGAAAGGAGACAAAAAACATCTTTAAGAACAGTGGCCCTGGCTTGTTGTCTAATGATTACCACCTGAACTTTGCATTGAAGAAACTGAGCTTCATTAGAGAGACTGAGGCTTGCCAATGCGAACTTTACCCAAGCAACATGTTTTTCAATCCGAACAAAGAAGCGGAGGAAGGATTCGTTGTCATAACTGATAAAGTGGAAGACGCCCAAAACTGGTCCGCCGACTATAGATGCGAATGCACAATTTGTGGGAATAAATTCAGCGTCCAACAGGGAGTATATCACTATACTTGGTACCATTGGACCAATTTGAGTCCAAGCATTCCAAACCCCTCTGAAACATCACTTCAAAGGGCTTTCAGGTACATCAGAGGAAAGCTATGACCATCATCCGCCCCCCTGCCGTTGCCGGAACCTTTTATCCTGCTGATGCTGATATCCTGCGCAGCGAGATTGACGGGCTGATTGATGCCGCGCTGCATGCTGATGCCACGCAAAACAAAGCGACCCCCAAGGCAATCATTGTTCCTCATGCCGGTTTGATGTTTTCAGGAAACCTTGCCGCCCTTGGCTTTGCCACGGTGCGCGCCCTTAAGGGGCAGATAAAGCGTATCCTGATCATTGGCCCGGCGCACCGCATGGCGTTTCAGGGCATCGCACTGGCCAAGGCCGATGGTTTTGCAACCCCGCTTGGTACGATGCGCTGCGATCTTCCTGCTCTGCAAACGTCGCTGTCTTTGCCACAGGTTCAGATGCTTGACGACGCGCACAAGCTTGAGCACGGGCTTGAGATCGAATTGCCATTTATTCAGCGCCTGTTTGGCGAAACGGCCGATATCGGCATCGTGCCGCTTCTGGTCAGCCGATGCAGCCCGCGTCAGGTCAGTGAGGTCATTGAAAAGCTGTGGGGCGGTCCGGAAACCCTGATTGTCATTTCATCAGACCTGTCGCACTTCCATGATTATGACACCGCCAAACGCATGGATGCCAATACCCGCAAAATGATCGAGAATTTCGATGCGGAAAATATCGGAAGCGATGACGCCTGTGGCGCGCTTCCGGTGGCGGGCATGTTGCTTTGCGCGCGGAACCGCAATATGCGGATCGAAACATTGGGCATGCGTAATTCCGGTGATGTCACCGGCGACAAGTCGCGTGTGGTTGGCTATGGCGCATGGGCGCTTTATCAAAGTGACGAGTTGCCCGATACGAGACCGAACGCCACAGAAGACAATTTCGCCAAGGCGACCGAGGATTTGATCAAGGCTCATGGCCCGGCCATGCTTGATCTGTGCCGCAAATCAATCCTGCACGGGCTTGATACCGGTGCGCCATTGCATGTCTCCACCAGCGAAGTCCCACCGGCCCTTGCCGCACCGGGGGCCTGCTTTGTGACGCTTAAAAAATCCGGGCAATTGCGCGGCTGCATCGGATCAATCATTGCGCACGCCGATCTTGCCACCGATCTTTGTGAGAACGCGTTCAAGGCCGCATTCCGCGATCCGCGATTTGCCGGGCTTTCACGTGATGAAATCAGTGATGATCTTGAACTGTCGATCTCGGTCCTGTCGCCGCCCCATCCGTTCCCGTTTGAAGACGAGGCTGATCTGATTGCCAGGCTGACGCCGTTTGAAGACGGCATCATCCTGTCGGATGGCAACCGGCGGGGCTTGTTCCTGCCACAGGTTTGGGATCAGTTGCCCGATCCCAAGGATTTTGTAGCCCACCTGAAACGCAAGGCGGGCCTGCCGGTGGATTACTGGTCAGCCAACATGCGCGCAGATCGCTTCATCACGCGCGGCGTTTCAAGCATCAGCGTCTCTGCCAACGGGTTCTGGCAGGCCCGTTGATAGCTGTTCTGTTCTGATCGAAAACCGGACCTTTGATTTGCCCAATGCCCCCTGCCGTTCATAGAACCGGATGGCGTCATTGTTCCAATCAGGTGTTTGCCATTCCATCCAGCCAAGCTTATTTGCATTGGCATATTGCGCCGCAGCTGCCATCAACAAGCGCCCGGTACCACGACCACGACAGGCAGCGGTCAGGTAAAGGCAATCCATATGCAGATATTCACATGCATTCCATGTTGAGAATTCGGCACTGGCCGACAAATAACCAACGATTGCGTCGCCGCAAAGCGCAACGAAAACAATCGCACGCGGCGCGTCACCAAAAATGAATGTCGGGAGGCGATCCGATAGCATTTCGCGATCAAGACGCGCCTTTTCAAACGATACATGATCGGACACTAGCGAAATCAGCGCATTCAGATCACCCGGCTGCACGCGCCGGATAAGGATCGGTTCACTCATGGGTACCGCCTGCATTTCATGGCATCGAAGATACCCCACCGATGTCGCGACCGGTGGGGAAATGATCCTTATTCCTTGCCGGTCACAAGCGTAAAACCTTCGTCCAGCCAGCCGGTGATTCCGCCAATCATAAGCTTGACCGGAAGCCCCAGCGCCGAAAGCCGGCAGGCGGCCTTGTTTGCACCGTTGCAGTGCGGGCCCGCACAGTAAACGACAAAAGTTTTGCCGGTCGGATATTCCGCCATTCGGCGTTCCGTCATTTTGCCATGCGGCAGGTTCAATGCGCCTTCGATATGGCCTTCTTCATAAAGGGTCGGCGAACGCACATCGAGAAGGATGAAATCGTCCGCCCCCGATTGCAGGGACGCATGCGTATCCCAACAATCGGTCTCAAATGCCAGCAGCGCATCAAAATGCGCACGGGCAATATGCGATGGGGCTGGCGGGACTTCGTTGATCAGGCTGGTCATGTTCGATGCTCCGTTAAATTGATGAGCCGGATTTTAGACCTTGCCAGCTTTTGCAACAGTGACCAAAATGACATTGTTCAGTAATTTTTCGCCAAAGTAATCACAGATGACACAAAGCCCCCAACATCCAGACAATTCAGCTCCGGATGACCGCCATCATGTTGTGGTTCTGGCCTATGACGGGCTTTGCACATTCGAGTTCGGCATCGCGTTGGAGGCATTTGCCCTGCCCCGTCCGGAATTTGACTTTCCCTGGTATCGCTGTTCCATTGCCGGGATTGATTCGCATATCCGGGCTATGGGCGGATTTTCAGTCGCGGTCGATGCCGGGATCGAGCTTCTGGAGAAGGCCGACACCATCATCATTCCCGGTTGGCGCGGTGCGGATGCGATACCCGACCCGGTTCTGATTTCAGCCATTCAAAGGGCACATGCCCGCGGTTGCAGGATCGTGACGATCTGTTCGGGCGTTTTTGTTCTGGCCCATGCCGGGATATTGCAAAACGGACGCGCGACGACGCATTGGCGCTATGTCGATAAATTCCGGGCGATGTTCGCCGATACCGAAATTGTCGATGATGTGCTGTATGTCGATCATGATCGTATTGTCACGTCGGCAGGCAGCAGTGCGGGTATTGATGCCTGCCTGCATGTCATCCGATCAGATCACGGCGCACAGGTCGCCAATACGGTGGCAAGACGCCTTGTCATGCCACCCCACCGCGATGGCGGTCAGGCACAATACATCGAAGCCCCGATACAGGAACGCCCGGGCAAATCGATTGCCGTTGTGCTGGACTGGGCACGCGAAAACCTTGCAGAGCCGATTGAAATCGGCGACCTTGCCCGTCAATCGGGATTGAGCCAGCGAACGTTCCTGCGCCGTTTTCGCGACGGCACCGGGCTGTCACCGCTTAAATGGCTTCGTCGTGAACGCATTAACCGGTCAATGAAGCTGCTGGAGGAAACCGACCTCGCGCTGGTCGATATTGCCGAACAGTGCGGGTTCCAATCGCTTGAAACATTCAGGATCGCCTTTCGCGATATTACCGGAACCCCGCCTGCCAGCTATCGCAACCGGTTCAAGCTTCGCCAATCAGCCTAGACGCAAAATCCAATCATCGCCCCATCCAGACAAGGGATAAAAGTCATCACCGTGCGAGATCAGCAAACCGATACCCGATATCAGGATTTCATCACTGCCGTTGGTGAATGGGAAGGTGTCTGGGGGCTTTATCATAACGGATGGCTTCTGCATCGATGTGATGAGGGCAAACTGTTTTGCCCGCTTTTCGCCACCCGCGATGCCGCGCAACGCTGGGGGGCAAGCATTCGGACCAACCATGTTGCCGGTGCGATCACACTGGTTGATGTGATTGAGCATCTGATACCTGACTGGCAGTCCCAAAACATCATGGCGGGCATTTGCCCGACACCGGCACTGGGGCCGGTTTTGATCCGGCCCGATAAATTGAGTGCCGATTTGCTTGGCGCGCTTAAGGCCGCGATGACGGTTCAGTTCGGCAGGAAATCCTGAAACCGGAATTATTTGCATGTGCAGGCTGGACCTTGGGTCGAAAATTCCCTATCCCCATCAATCAACATATTCACGCAAACGCACGAGACCGCAATGACCATTGCCCTGCCAGCCAAAGCCGACGCCCTTGAAAACGGCCTGATCGAAATTGCCCGCAAGGCCGGTGCGGCCATGATGGAAATCTACAAGACCGATTTCGAAGTCCGCTCCAAGGATGATGCAAGCCCGGTGACCGAAGCCGACGAAGCCGCCGAGGCCGTGATCCTTCCGGGTCTGCGCGCGCTGACCCCGGATGTCAAAATCGTGTCCGAGGAATCAGCGGCCAAGGGTGATGTGCCAGATGTGAATGGTGAAACGGAATTTTTCTGGCTGGTTGATCCGCTGGACGGAACCAAGGAATTCATCAAGCGCAATGGCGAATTCACCGTCAACATTGCCCTGATTGCCAAGGGTCAGCCGGTTCTGGGCGTGGTCTATGCCCCGGCCATTGAAAAGCTTTATTACGGCGGCCCGGATGGCGCGAAACTGATCGAGGACGATGTTAACCCGACCATCACCAACATCACCGTGCGCGATATGCCAGAAGACGGCGTTGTTGTTGTCGGGTCGCGTTCGCATGGCGATCCCGAAGCCATGAAGGCCTTTCTTGGTGATCTTCCGGTCAAGGAACTGCGCCCGGCGGGCAGCTCGCTTAAGCTTTGCCTTGTCGCCGCAGGCGAAGCCGATCTTTACCCGCGTCTGGGTCCGACCATGGAATGGGATATCGGGGCTGGTCATGCGGTTCTGGCAGCCGCAGGCGGCGTTGTCGAAAATATGGACGGATCGCGATTCCTTTATGGAAAAGACGATTTTCGCAATCCGTTCTTCATCGCGCGCAGCCCGTCCGTACCGGTGAAATATCAAGCCTGATTTACCGCTACGCAAAGACCTGGACGAATTCATCAGCATCATCAGCGGCTTGTCCCTTGTGCATCGCACATATGACAGGCCGCTTTTGTTTTGGCGCAGAAAAAACACCGTAAAAACCGCAGTTTCATTGACTTTGAGCGTGTTTTGAAATATACAGAATGTATCGCCACACTAAGTGTAGGTGACGTAAATAGCCGCCGGAATAACGGCGACGCGGTCCAGTTTCACCACCGCGGGGCGAAATCGGGCTAGAGCGTAAATTGGAGCCGCCATTTTATGGCGGCTCTGCGCTGTTCGGCCCCAAACTCCTTCCAGATATGTCATTCTTTTTTGGCTGCCATCACGTAACCGTGCGGCGTTCTTCCTTGTCATGGGCGCGCATCGTCGCTAGGTATCTGAGTAGCTTGTCTTTTCACGGATACTTGCATGTCACCCGCACTGACCATTCGACCCTATTCCGAAGGTGCCCTTAGCCAGGCCGCAGCAAAACTGCGCGCCGGTGAACTTGTGGCCTTTCCGACCGAGACGGTCTATGGGCTGGGTGCGGATGCCACCAATGCCGATGCGGTTGCCGGTATCTATGCCGCCAAGCAGCGACCAAGCTTCAACCCGCTGATCAGCCATTTTCCAGACCGCGACGCGGCGGCAAAGCATGCGGTCTTTGATGCCCGTGCCGACAAACTGGCCGGGGCATTCTGGCCCGGTGCGTTGACACTGGTTCTGCCCCGTCAAAAAGACAGTAATGTCTGCGAACTGGTCACCGCAGGTCTTCCAAGCATTGCCGTACGTGTTCCGGCCCATCCGATGGCGCGTGAATTGTTGCGCGCGGTCGGTCGCCCGATTGCAGCCCCGTCTGCGAACCGTTCCGGGCGCATCAGCCCGACCACAGCAGGCCATGTTGCCCATTCCCTTGGGGATGCGATCAGCATGATCCTTGATGGTGGTCCTTGTGGTGTCGGGCTTGAAAGTACGGTCATTGACCTGACCACGGATCGGGTGGTGATGCTGCGTCCCGGCGGGATTACCATGGAACAGGTTGCAGAGGTTCTTGGTTGTGCGGTCATCATGGCCGAAACCGACGATACCGCACCCAAAAGCCCCGGCATGCTGACCAGCCATTATGCGCCGGGTCTGCCGGTGCGCCTTGATGCAAAAACCGCTGATAGTGCCAAATATGGTAATGAAATCCTTCTGGCCTTTGGCGATTGCAACACCAGGGGATTTGACGCGGTTCTTTGGTTATCCAGAACCGGCGATGACCGCGAAGCGGCTGCCAATCTGTTTGCCAAACTTCATGAAGCCGACCAGAAACGTTTTGACGGCATTGCGATTGCGCCAATCCCCGATAGCGGACTTGGACTTGCGATCAATGACCGCATGAAACGTGCCGCAGCCCCGCGCGCACCGCATCCTTCGCCCTGACACGGATATCGCCATGCCCTTTTTGCCAGACGGCGCGATCAATGATCTGAAAGACCTGCTTGGCCCCAAGGGCTGGAGCACCGATCTTGACGTTCTGGCACCACATAATGCCGAGGCCCGTGGCAAGTTCAAAGGTCAGGCGGAAATCGTCCTGTTTCCGGCCAGTACCGAAGAAGTCGCCAAGGCGGTTGCGATCTGTGCCGCCCATGACATTGCCATTGTTCCGCAAGGCGGCAATACCGGACGATGCGGCGGGGCAGTTGCAGGTTCCAAACAGGTTCTTTTGAACCTTAAGCGCATGAACGCAATCATTGAAATTGACGAGCGCGATTTTACCGCGACCGTCGAAGCCGGTGCGATCCTGCAAACCATTCAGGAAGCCTGTGCCAGGCATGATCTTCTTTTCCCGTTATCACTCGGGGCCGAGGGCAGCTGTCAGATCGGTGGCAATCTTGCGACCAATGCCGGTGGCTTGAACGTCATTCGTTATGGCAATGCGCGGGATTTGTGCCTTGGCCTTGAGGTCGTCCTGCCCGATGGCAGCATCTGGAACGGGCTTTCCAAACTGCGCAAGGACAATAGCGGGTATGATCTTCGCGATCTGTTTATCGGCGCCGAAGGCACATTAGGTATCATCACCAAGGCGACGCTTAAACTGTTTGCCCGTCCCCAGCATGTCGCCACCGCATGGCTTGCCGTGCCATCGCCGGAATGCGCGATTGATCTGCTGGCCCTTGCCCGCCGCCATACCGGGGACGCGATTGCCGCGTTCGAACTGATCAGCGGCTTTGCCCATGATATGTCGGTGACTTACCTTAAGGGGCTGACACGTCCGCTTGCCACCAAGACAGACTGGCATGTTTTGATCGAGCTGACCTCGTCACGCCCTGATGATGACTTGCAAGCACTTCTGGTCGACCTTTTAAGCAATGCGGTCGAGATCGGTCTGGCATCTGATGCCACCATTGCGCAATCGGAAAAACAGCGCGCCAATCTGTGGGCAATCCGCGAAGGCATCCCCGAGGCCCAGGGGTTCGAAGGCGGCTCGATCAAGCATGACGTGTCCGTGCCGGTATCGCGTGTGCCCGATCTTCTGGATCGTGGGATAGCTGCGGCCAAGGCCCTGATCCCCGGTATTCGCCCCTGCCCGTTTGGTCATGTCGGCGATGGCAATATCCATTTCAATTTCAGCCAGCCGGTCAGCATGGAGAAATCCAAGTATCTAGCCCGCTGGGAAAGCCTCAATAGCGTCATCCATGACATTGTCACTGATCTTGGCGGATCGATCAGTGCCGAACATGGCATCGGGCAGCTCAAGCGTGACGAGCTTGCGCACTATGCCAGCGACGAAAAAATGAAGCTGTTGCGCACGATCAAGACAGCGATTGATCCCGATGCCAGGTTTAATCCCGGTAAAGTTGTTTAACCTTTACACAAACACCCCACCATACCGGAGACACGCCCCATGTTCTCTGTCGATACCTATGCCCCGCTCGATACCCCCAAACCGGTTGCAGAAAATATCTGGATCATTGATGGTCCGGTGATCGGGTTTCAGAATTTCGGGTTTTCCATGCCCTTTCCCACGCGAATGACCATCGTGCGCCTGTCGGGAAACAGGCTGTTTGTGCATTCCCCGATCCGTCTTACCGATCAGTTGAAGGCGGCAGTCGATCAACTGGGCACAGTAACCTGGCTGATTGCATCAAACACCATTCACTATGCCGGTGTGCCTGACTGGCAAAAGGCCTATCCGGATGCACTGGCATTTTGTGCGCCCGGCGTGATCAAGCGTGCCAAATCGGTTGGCATATCAGTACGCTTTGACGGTGAACTGGCTGACAGTGCAGAGCCCGACTGGGCCGATGATATCAAACAGGTACTGGTTCGGGGCGGCTATCTGAACGAAGCAGTCTTTTTCCACAGCGCTTCCGAAACCCTGATCCTGACCGATCTGATCGAGAATTTCGAACCGCAAAAGGTCAAAAGCCCGTTCTGGCGGTTCATGCTGCGTCTGTTCGGAACCATGGATCCGGATGGATCCGCCCCGCGTGACATGCGGGCAACCTTTATCGGCCATCGTGGTCATGTGCGCAAATGCGTTGAAACCATGATCGGCTGGAACCCGAAGCGCGTCATTCTTGCCCATGGGCGCTGGTACGACACCAATGCAGTTGCAGAGCTTAACCGTGCCTTCCGCTGGGTCCTGAAATAAATCAAATGCAAAAAGGGCGCCCCGCGGGACGCCCTTTTCCGTTTCATGGTCAAAGTCGCAGGCTTATTCGCCCGGACCGGCCCATGGATCCATGGCATTGAGCTTGTCCTGACGACGGACCTCAGACGACTTTTTCCAGTCGCCACCAAATGCAGCTTCTTCCCACGAGCCGTAGCTCGGGTTTGGCAGCATGAACCAGCGCTCGCCCCAATAGGTCGCGTATTTGTCCATGACTTCAAGGCGTTCTGCGATCGAACCATCAATCTCGTCGGTGAAGTCGCCGAAATTGTCACCAAATTGCATGATCACACGGTAGTCATCCGCAACCGCCTTGCGACGCGGTGTTTTGTTCGAGCCCCAAGCTTCGACTTCACCACGCAACATGACGTGTTTTTCGTCAGCATAGGGGAAACCGTATTTTTTCAGGTTTTCGATGGTCGGTGTTTCTTCCGGTGCCTTGCGGTTTGACACATAGAAGACTTCCACACCCTTGGCCGCAGCAGCCTTGGTGAATTCAAGCGCGCCCGGGGTCGGGGTCGAGACCATATCATGAACGAATTTCGCCCAGGTTTTGGAGCTGTAATGCGTGCTCTCGGTTACAACCCATGCCTGATATTTCGAGTTGTCCAGAACCGTCTCATCAACGTCCAGAATAACTGCTGGCGGCTTGGACATATAGTTGCCGTCCTGCTCAAGTGCTGCGGTCCAGCTGTGATCGCCAATGGCCGCTTCAAGCAGACGGGTCGCACCGGCATAGACCGAAATGGCGGTCGTTTTATATTCGACCGAGGTCTGAAGCCAAAGGGTGCCGTTCAAACCGTCATTCTGTGCAGGTTCCTGCGCCTGTGCACCAAAAGCACAAAGGGCGCTGGTCGCCACAATGGCGGCCACACCAAATGATTTTGCGATAAAGGTCATTTTATATTCTCCCTGTTGATTTCCCGACCCGATGGATGCTGACCATGCAGACAGGATTTCAACAGCATGCCACCGCACTGCGACAAATAAAAAGCCTTTTTCCAATTCTTGCCGGAAAAAGGCTTTTGCCAGCGGTTTGAAAATAACGCCAAACCGGTGATTATATTTGGAATTCACTCAGGCCGTGGGACGCTTTTCAAATATGTCAAAGCCGTCTTCCAGTGCGGGTTCTTCGTGAATTTTGTCGACGCGCGCATGAGGAGGCCCGTCGTAACAGGCCGTAATCATCGATTGCACCACATCGACCGGACCGCAAAATACCGCCTCTACCGTGCCATCGGTGCGATTGCGCACCCAGCCGGTAAGATCGCGCTTGCGGGCTTCCTCGACGGTCCATGCGCGATACCATACACCCTGTACCCTGCCCTCGATCCGGGCATGAACAGATATGTTGCCAGATCCGGTCTGTGGATCGGGGCGTGTGTCGGTCATGAAAACCTCCCTCGCCTTGGCGTTTCCGGGTTACTTGGCACCCGGAATTTTTGCATGCAGATGGGCAGTATCAACGAATTTCTGTTTCTGCTCTTCCGATGCCGGGGCCTGATGGTTGTCCTTCCATGCGTCATAGGTCATGCCATAGACAACTTCGCGCGCCCCGTCATAATCCATCGCTACGCCATGCTCGCGCGCAGCAGCCAGATACCATTTGGCAAGGCAGTTACGGCAGAAACCGGCAAGGTTCATCAGATCAATATTCTGAACATCCTTGCGGTCCTGAAGATGCAGGACAAGACCGCGAAAGGCCGCAGCTTCGAGTTCCAGCTTGGTTTGCGGATCAAGGTCGGCGGCCGGACCATTGGCCAGAACGGCCTCGGTTGACATTTCAGAACCGGCGCAATCAGACATGCTCCATACTCCCAGCAGTGCGGTGTTGTTCAAGTTGTTCAATCATGGCCGGAACGTCGGCGATGCTTTCAGCGGTCACGACATTCTGGTTTTCAATCTCGGTCTGGTCGACCATTTCATGAACCCAGGTGATTTCATAGGGAATGTGGATCGCAGCCCCGCCGCACGCAAGGACCGGCAGGATATCGGATTTCATCGAATTGCCGATCATGATCGCGTCTTCGGGCTCGACACCATAGCGCCCAAAGATGTTGCGATAGGTCAGCGGATCCTTTTCCGAGACAATCTCGATCCCGTCAAACAGGTCTTCGAACCCGGAACGGTCGATTTTAAGCTGCTGTGCGATCAGATCACCCTTGGTGATCAGAACGACCTTGTAGCGTGGATTTTCCGCATAACGGCGCAGAACTTCGACCGCACCATCAATGATACGGGTCGGGGCGCGCAGCATGGATTTGCCGATCTCGGCCAGTTTGTGAATATCTTCAGCACTGATCTTGCGATCAGAAAGCTCGATCGCGGTTTCAATCATCGACAGGGTAAAGCCGGTGATCCCGTAGCCATAGATCGACAGGTTTGCCAGTTCGGCCTGATACAGGCGGTCATCGACCTGTTCGGGGGCAACATAATGGCCCAGCATTTCACGCAACTGAATGTGCGCTTCGCGGAAAAGTGGCTCGTTGTGCCACAGGGTATCATCGCCATCAAAAGCAATCAGTTTATACATTCTTTCGCCTCGTTTCTTGTTATTGGATGGCCGTGTTCATCGGGAATTACAGCCTCGATTTGCGACCATATGGCAGTGCAAACCCGCAGTAAAGCCCCGTTATCTGTATTTAATATTCGCAAATGCACAGTGAAAGGGGTTGAAACTACGGCGGCGTGATCAGATTAACAGAAAAGGCGCCAGCAAATTAATCGCCAGCGCCTTCCTAAAGCATCACCCTTGAGGGATCAGGTGGCTTATTCGTCTTTTTCGAACTCGATGATGATGGCATCGACCGACAGGTTTGCACCCTGCTCGGCATGGATCTTTTTGACCACGCCCTTGCTTTCGGCCTTCAGCACGTTTTCCATCTTCATGGCTTCGAGGATACAAAGTTCCTGTCCTGGCTGAACCGTCTGGCCTTCGGTCACGGATACCTTGACCAAAAGACCCGGCATCGGCGATTGCAGGAAGTTAGACATGTCTGGCGGCGCCTTGAACGGCATCAGTTTCTGAAGCTCTGCCACGCGGGGCAGAAGGACCTTGAAGCTGCGCTGAACACCGTTTGACGACAGGCGGAAGCCAATACCTTCGATATCGATCTGAACGCAGACCAATCCACCATCGATTTCACCGACAAACATCGGATCACCGATTTTCCAGTCCGACACCACGCCATAGCTGCGATCACCGATGGCCACAATGTAATCGCCGTTAACACCATCAAACTCGATATCAAACGGGGTATGCTCATCGCCGCTGACCGCAACCCAGCTTTCGGAAACCTTGATCGGGTGGTCGCTGACCTGCCCGGTGATGCCGGAATTGCGTTCGGCATAACGCTGATTAAGGTAGGCGGCGACAACAATCAGGGTCGAAGGATCTTCATCGGGAAGATCATCAGACGAGAAACCGTCGGGATATTCTTCGGCAATGAAGTTGGTGGTGATATTCCCATCCTGGAACCGTTTATTGGCCATGACAGCGGCCAGGAACGGGATGTTGTGGGAAATCCCACGGATGTAATAGGCATCAAGGGCGCTACGCATTTCGGCAATCGCCTGATCACGGGTTTCCCCATAGGTGATCAGTTTTGCGACCATCGGATCGTAATACATCGAAATCTCGCCGCCTTCATAGACGCCGGTATCAACGCGCACCGTCGCACTTTCTGCGGGCGGTTGATATTTCACAAGACGCCCGGTAGACGGCAGGAATTCACGGAACGGGTCTTCGGCATAGACGCGGGTTTCCATCGCCCAGCCGGTCATGGTTACGTCATCCTGTTTAAGGGTCAGTTCCTGCCCGTCGGCGATCCTGATCATCCATTCGACAAGGTCCTGCCCGGTGACAAGTTCGGTCACCGGATGTTCGACCTGAAGACGGGTGTTCATTTCAAGGAAGTAGAAATTCTTGTCCTTGTCGACAATGAATTCCACGGTCCCGGCCGAGCAGTAATCCACCGCACGCGCCAGTGCCACGGCCTGTTCGCCCATGGCCTTGCGGGTTGCCGGATCAATGAAGGGTGACGGGGCTTCTTCAACGACCTTCTGATGGCGGCGCTGAATGGAACATTCACGCTCGCCGAGATAGATCGCATTACCGTGCTTGTCGGCCAGCACCTGAATTTCAATATGGCGCGGTTCTTCGACGAATTTTTCGACAAAGACACGGTCATCACCAAACGAGCTTGCGGCTTCCGACGTCGCACGTTCGAAGCCTTCGCGGCATTCGGCGTCATTGCGCGCGATACGCATACCCTTGCCACCACCGCCCGCGGATGCTTTCAGCATCACCGGATAGCCGATTTCGTTGGCGATCTTGATGGCCTCGTCGGTATCCTTGATCACGCCCATATAGCCCGGAACCGTGGAAACCCCGGCATCCGCGGCGATTTTCTTGGATGTAATCTTGTCACCCATGGCGGCAATCGCACCATTCGGCGGGCCGATAAAGGCGATATTGGCGGCATCAAGCGCCTTGGCGAAGGCCTGATTTTCCGACAGGAAACCATAGCCCGGATGCACGGCCTCGGCACCGGTTGCCTTACAGGCTTCGATGATCTTGTCGATGATCAGATAGGACTGGTTGGTCGGGGCCGGACCGATATGGACGGCCTCGTCAGCCATCTGCACATGCAGGGCAGCTTTATCCGCATCGGAATAAACCGCGACGGTTTTGATGCCCATCTTGCGGGCTGATTTGATCACACGGCAGGCAATTTCACCGCGGTTGGCAATCAGGATTTTCGAAAACATGGATGTCTCCCAATATGTCTTGGCGGATTACAACGGAATGTTGCCGTGTTTCTTTTCCGGGTTCTTGATGTCTTTGTTGCGCAGCATGCCAAGCGCCTTGCAAATGCGGCGGCGTGTACCGTGCGGCATAATGACATCATCGATAAAGCCCTTGCGGCCTGCGACAAACGGGTTGGCGAATTTTTCGCGATATTCCTCGGTGCGGGCTTCGATCTTGGCCGGATCATTCATGTCCGAGCGGAAGATAATTTCCACAGCCCCCTTTGGCCCCATCACCGCAATTTCCGCGGTCGGCCAGGCATAGTTGACATCACCGCGCAGATGTTTGGACGCCATAACGTCATAGGCGCCGCCATAGGCCTTGCGCGTGATTACGGTGACTTTTGGCACCGTTGCCTCGGCATAGGCATAAAGAAGCTTGGCACCATGTTTGATGATCCCGCCATATTCCTGTGCGGTGCCCGGCATGAAGCCCGGCACATCAACAAGAGTGACAATCGGAATGTTATAGGCATCGCAGAACCGCACAAAACGCGCGGCCTTTTTGGAACTGTCGATATCAAGGCAACCGGCCAGAACCATCGGCTGGTTGGCGACAACACCGACGGTACGGCCATCCATACGCGCCATGCCAATGATGATGTTTTTGGCGTAGTCAGGCTGAATTTCAAAGAAATCGCCCTCATCGACGATCTTTGCAATCAGCTCCTTCATGTCATAGGGCATGTTGGGGTTTTCAGGCACCAGCGTATCAAGCGAGAAATCATCACGCGTGATCGGGTCTTCGCACAGATGGGCGGGCGGGTCTTCCTTGTTACACAGCGGCAGGAAGTCCATGAAACGACGGGTCTGCAGCAACAGATCAACGTCATTGTCAAAGGCCAGATCGGCAACGCCCGAAACCGATGTATGCGTTGACGCACCACCAAGCTGTTCGTGGGTGACTTCCTCGTGGGTCACGGTCTTGACCACATCGGGACCCGTCACGAACATATAGGAGCTGTCCTTGACCATGAAGATGAAGTCGGTCATGGCCGGGCTGTAAACAGCGCCACCGGCACAGGGCCCCATGATCAGGGAAATCTGCGGAATAACGCCCGATGCCTCGACATTGCGCTGGAACACATCGGCATAACCGGCAAGACTTTCGACACCTTCCTGAATACGGGCACCACCGGAATCATTCAGGCCGATGACCGGAGCACCGACCTTCATCGCCTGATCCATGATCTTTCCGATCTTGCGCGCGTGCGCCCCGGAAAGTGCGCCGCCAAACACGGTGAAATCCTGCGAAAACACGAAGACAAGCCGACCATTGATCGTACCGTGACCGGTGACAACACCATCGCCCGGGATGCGGTTTTCGGTCATGCCGAAATCCACACAATCATGTTCGACAAACATATCCCATTCTTCGAAGGAACCCTCATCAAGCAACACATCAAGACGTTCACGTGCAGTGAGCTTGCCTTTGGCGTGCTGATTATCAATGCGTCGCTGGCCACCACCCATGGCGGCTTCGGCGCGTTTCGCTTCGAGCTTGGCGATGATTTCTTGCATCTTGCGTTTTCCTTGCTGTGAACGGGCGTTTTGCACATTTCGCCCAATGTGCGCGTCCTGAGAATGAAATAGCATTATTCGGTACTGGAATGCCAATTATTTTTGACAGTTTGGTCTCATGCCAAAATCGACCGCAAAGGCCTGATTTCCCTAGCGTCATTGTGATATGTGAGAAGAAGCTGGACTAAAGTCTAGAGGTGGGCGCAAGCAAGCTTGATCAGAAACCGCGATTTACCCGTTCAGCAGCGCCAAAAGCAACCGCCCCTCATCAACAATCCGGGGCAGCACAACTTCTTCAGCCCCGATCACTATGCTTCGCGCTTTGCCGCCATCTCATGAATGAGCGATGACAAACTGTCGCCGCACAAGAGCTTATCACATTCTTCGCAGCTTTCCGCGACGCCCGTCTTGTGGAAGCAATATTTATTCCGCCCGCATTCCTTGGCACGATAAAGCGCCCGATCAGCATCGTTGTAAATCAGCTCCGGATTGCTTTCGCCATCATGACAGGTTGTTATGCCGATGCTTGCGCCCACATGGATTGTCTGGCCGTCAATGATATGGGGCTTTGAAATTTCCTCGATGATCCGGCTGGCCGGTATTGCGGCATCGGTCACTTTTTCAATCAGCGGCAGGATAATCGCAAATTCATCCCCGCCAAGCCGGGCGACAACATCCGCGCCACGCGAATGGGTCTTGATGATTTCGCCAACCCTGATCAGAAGCTTGTCGCCCATCGGATGACCGTATGTGTCATTAACGGCCTTGAAGTAATCAAGATCGAGCAACATCAAAACCACGTTCTTTTTATAACGGCGGTTTAGCTGCACAATCTGCGAAAGCATTGTATTGAACTGATAGCGATTGGCCAGACCGGTCAACTGATCGGTTTGGGCAAGACGTCTGATTTCTTCCTCAACCGCTTTGGACGGCGTGATGTCGGTATGCGTGCCCGACATACGAAGCGGCTTGCCCGCATCATCCCATTCCACAACCTTGCCACGGTCAAGAACCCAGACCCAGTGACCGTCCTTGTGGCGCATCCGGCATTCACATTCGTAATACTCGTCCTGTCTGACAAAAACCCGTTCAAGCCGCGTATTGGACTGTTCAAGATCGTCCGGATGACAATAGGTAATCCATGTTTCGATGCTGGTATTGCCAAGCTCTTCAAGACGATAGCCAATGATATCGGCCCATCTTTCGTTAAAACGAACATCCCCGGTCTGGACGTGCCATTCCCAGGTCCCGACATTGGTCCCCCAAATGATTTCATCAAGGCGCTGACGTTCGCTTGACAGGGCATGGTTCACATCAACCAGCTGTTGCTCATAGTTTTTACGATCAGTCACATCGAAATTTGTTGAATGGATAAACTGGCGCTCGTCAAGCTCGATCAGACCGGCATGTATCTGGATGTCACGCAAGGATCCGTTGGCCAGCCGATGCTGCACATCAAAACTTGCCGCTCCTTTTTCCAGAACATCGATAATATGTTTTCTGACTTCACCACTACCATTCACATTAAGATCAAGAATGGTACGTCCGATCAGACCGTCATCCTCAAACCCGTAGAATGCCTTGGCCGCATTACTGGCATCAACAATACGCCCGTCATCGGGATCAATCAGCAAATTGACCGCTGTCGTATTCTTGAACATCTGGCGATAGAGCCGTTCGCGTTCCTGGATGGCCACTTCGGCCTTTTTCACCGCGTTGATATCGGCAAAGGATACGATGACGCCATCAAAGCTTTTGTTGTCTTCGCTAAATAACGGTTCGGCATTGATCCGTATCCAGGAAAACGAGCCATCTGGCTGATTAACCCCCATCACGATATCGGCCTGGCTTTTGTGGGTCGCCATAACCTTTGCCGCCGGATGATCTTCGCCCGGAAAAGGAGATCCGTCGACATGCACACAATTCCATCGCGGATCAATCGGCGTGACCCCGGTTAACTCGTCCGCCGTGAGGCCAAGGATCGAAAGGGCCGCATGGTTAAATTCGACAATTGCGCCCGAAGCATCATGAACAACCACACCTTCGGCCAATGCTTCAAGAAGGCGCTTGTAGCGTCGCTCGGCATCGCGCGATGAATCTTCACCGCGTAACTGGCTCTGTTGTGCTTTCATATTTGCAGCAGGCGTCATTCGGATCGTTGCCTTCAAATCAGTCCAGACCAGCTTTGATCGGCCTGTTTTCATTCCTCACCCACGTTCCACCACACATGCGACAGAACAAAGAAACTAATACTACGGTATATAATACACTTCCATCACTTATACCATTGGAGAGTGCGCACCAATTGATTTCCAGCATAACCACGCGTGTAAAAAAGCGCCGAAACACCAAAACAAGAAAAGGGGCAGTTTCCTGCCCCTTTTCTTGTGAAATCTCTGAAATGTTTCGGCTGGTGTCAGTTGCCAGACAGCAACTCCAGATATCGGCCGGTTGCCAGCAATTCTGTCTTGTGGCGCTCACATCGTGCCACGGCCTCGGCATCATCACCCCACTGCTCAATCGCGTATTCTTCGTCAAGCATCGCGCATTCAAAGGCGTGCTGCGCATCGATCTCGCGCTTCATCACGGCAAGACCAATGACCACGGAACCCGATACCGTGGTCAGACTGTGCAAGGCGGTCAGATGATAGTCATCAAAGCTTTTTACATGGTCCTGCAAACGCAAAAGCGATTGATCATCCTGACTGATCGGCATTACGCCTTCAGTCACGGCAAGCGCAACATCAAGATCGGACTTTGCCCAGTCAAGAAGCGGTTGCCATGCCCTGGCCTGACGTTCGATCAGGTCCTTGGGAAATGATGCCCGATAGCATAACAGGTCAGACCGGCCATAGCCGGTAAGTTCGGCGATAACCGCATCGCGGTGCGGACGCACCCGGTCAATGGCGGTTGCAGCCAGCTGCATGATCGGCATGGTCGCCGGTTGAACTTTTTCCCCCTGCGCATCCCATTCAGCAGCAATTTCGCGCGCCAGAATTTCAGAAGGCAGCAGGAATTCTGCCTTTGCAGGTGACTTTACCGCGCGACCATCAAGATGCACGCGCCATCCCGAACCGCTGTCATCGGCAGCAGCTTCGGCTTTTTTATAGAAGCGATTGATCGTTTTTGTAAGCATGATCGCCATATGCCTAAAAGCGGCGCGCTGTGCAAGGGCTTTTCACCGCATCAGATTGCAGTTTGGGCGATTATCAATAATTTCTGTATAATTTTTGATCAATTTACCCCATTGACCAAATAATAAACAACTCTACTCTGCTTGATGAAGATTACAAATCCGCAACAAAGCGGGCGCATTCGCGACATGGCATACGAATTGCTGTGTCATCAGGGGATTATTCGGTTGCAGGGTCGGCATAATCGACCCAAAACAGGAGGCTTCTTAACAAATGACGACTTTTACAAACCGGCTCTTGGGTGCAGCACTCGGTGCTGCGGTTGCACTTGGCGCACATTCAGCCATGGCTGAAATGGCGATCAAATTCTCGCTCGACTGGAAATTCGAAGGTCCGGCAGCACCGTATCTTCTGGCCAAGAAAAATGGCTATTTCGATGAAGAAGGTCTGGATGTGACCATTGACTCGGGCAACGGCTCGGTCGGTGCGATTACCCGTGTTGCCAGCGGTGCCTATGATGTGTCGCTTGCTGATATCAACTCGCTGGTTGAATTCAATGCATCGAACCCGGATCGTGCCATGAAGTCGATCTTCATGGTCTATGACCGCCCGCCCTTCTCGCTGTTCATGCTCAAGAAATCGGGCATCACCAAGCCGGAAGACCTTATTGGTAAAAAACTCGGCGCCCCGGTCTTTGATGCGTCGCGCAAGCTTTATCCTGCATTTGCTTCGGCAACCGGTCTTGAACTTGATGCCGTAACCTGGGAAAGCATGGACCCGCCGCTGCGTGAACCGATGCTGGTACGTGGCGATGTCGATGCGATTTCCGGCCACTATTTCACCTCGATCCTCAACCTTCAGGCACAGGGCGTTACCAAGGATGACCTGACCGTTTTCCAATACAAGGATTTCGGTATGGACTTCTATGGCAATGGCCTTCTTGCATCGCCTGACATGATGGAAAACCATGCCGAAGAACTGCGCGGTTTCCTGCGCGGTGTTGTCAAAGGCTGGCGTGCGGCAATTGCCGACCCGGCATCGGCAATCGAGGCCCTTAAGGAAGTCGATCCGCTGATCGACCCGGCCCTGGAGCTGCAACGCCTTCAGATGGCGATTGATGAAAACGTCGTCACCCCGGACACCCTTGAAAATGGCATGGGCATGGTCAAAACCGACCGTATGGCCAAGGCAATCGATCAGGTCGCACTCGCATTCGGCTTTGAAAACAAGCCGACCGTTGGTGACGTCTTCACCGACGTTTTCATGCCGGGCGCAGAAGACCGTAAAATCAAGTAAGTCACATGACATTCCGGGGCGGTCGATCATCCGCCCCGGTTTTCTATTGATGACCACCAATCCATAATAAGAACGACCGAGACAAGCAGGGGGAATGACTGCAGTGTCGAAGAGCTTTGTCGAACTCAACAATGTCAGGCTGCGCTATAGTGAAGGCGACGAGCTGGCGCTTGAAACCACCAATATGAAAATTGACAAGGGGGAATTTATTGCTGTTGTCGGCCCGTCAGGCTGCGGCAAGTCTTCCTTGCTTAAACTTGTTTCCGGCCTGATGCCCCCGTCCGAGGGCAATGTCATTGTCGACAACAAGGAAGTCAGTGGCCCGCTCAAGATCGTTGGCATGGCTTTCCAGAACCCGACCCTTTTGCCATGGCGGACCACGCTCGATAACGTGCTGTTGCCAATGGAAATCGTTAAACCGCATCGTAACCGCCTGCGCAAGCATCGCGCCGAATATGAAGAACGTGCGCGCAAACTTCTGGCCAGTGTCGGCCTTCAGGGACATGAAGACAAATATCCGTGGGAACTGTCGGGCGGAATGCAGCAACGTGCATCACTTTGCCGCTCACTGATCCATGAACCTGATCTTTTGATGCTTGATGAACCGTTCGGGGCACTTGATGCCTTCACCCGCGAAGAATTGTGGGACATTTTGCAGAACCTTTGGATGGTGCGTCCCTTCACCGTCATTCTGGTGACCCATGATCTGCGCGAGGCAGCCTATCTGGCTGATACCATTTATGTGATGTCCAAGCGTCCGGGCAAAATTCTGGTGGCACGTGAAAACACCCTGCCCCGCCCGCGCGATCAGGAAACCACCTTTACCCAGCCATTCACCGACCTTGTCCATGAACTGCGCAGTCACATCCGTGACGTGCGAGAATCCTGAGGGGGCGGGCAGATATCATGAAAAAGAAACTCAACCTTTCCAAAGCAGCCCCGTGGCTTAGCGCAATTGGCCTTTTTGTTCTGTGGGAACTGATTGTCCGTATCTTCAACATTCCACCCTATGTCCTGCCAACCCCGTCCGAAAGCATCATTGTCGGCTGGCAGTTCCACGAAGCGATCTGGATGCATGCGGTTCACACGCTTTATACAACGCTTGCCGGCTTTGCCATTGCGGTTGTGTTTGGCGTTGTGCTTGGGGCGCTGGTCGGCTCAAGCCGGGCGATATATGATGCGGCAAACCCGCTTCTGGTCGGCTTTAACTCGGTCCCGAAGGTTGCCCTTGTCCCGGTTTTGGTCATGTGGTTTGGCATCGGGACAGTTCCGGCGATCATCACCGCATTTCTGATCTCGTTCTTCCCGATTGTGGTCAACGTGGCGACGGGTCTGGCGACCCTTGAGCCGGAATTGCGCGATGTGTTGCGTTCGCTTGGCGCAACCCGTCGCGATATTCTGGTCAAGGTCGGCTTCCCGCGTGCCATGCCCTATTTCTTTGCATCGCTTAAGGTTGCGATCACGCTGGCCTTTGTCGGATCGGTAATTTCTGAAACCGTGGCATCGAATGTCGGGGTCGGGTACCTGATGCTTTCGGCATCATCGAAATTCAATATGCCGCTGGTCTTTGCCGGTCTTCTGGTGATCGCGGTGATGGGGATTGCGATGTACGAGATATTCAACGTGATCGAGCGCCGTTCGACCAAATGGGCCAATCGCGGCAATCAGAACATCTGATCGCATTCATCAGACAAATAAAAAGGCCGGGATTTTCCCGGCCTTTTTTGGTCATACAATAGCAAGTCGTGGCTTTGGGCTAGGCCAGATGATCACCAAAGAATGCCATGGTGCGCTCCCAGGCCAGCATCGCATCTTCGCTGTCATAGCGGGCACCACTTGGATTGGCAAAGGCATGGTCGGCTTCGTACCAGTAGAACTGATAATCCGATTTACCCGCGATCCGAAGGGACTGTTCGAACCCGTCGACCATTGCCTTGTTGATGCTTTTATCAAGGGTTCCGAAATGCCCCAGAAGCGGCGCATTGAGGGTTGCGACCTGTTCCGGGGTCTTTTTGACATTGCCGTAATAGATCACAGCCGCATCAATATCGGTGGCAAGCGCCGTATTGAGCGACCAGCCACCCCCAAAGCACCAGCCAACAGAGCCAACCTTGCCCGTTGAATCCTTGTGATTGCGCAGGAATTCGACCGATGACTGCAATTTGCGGGTCGCCACAACCGGATCAAGCCCCGCCATCAGCGCCTTTGCACCATCGGGCGTGGTTGCTGGCGGCTTGCCATAGAGATCAACCGCAAGCGCAATATAGCCCTGTTTGGCATATTCGGCAGCAACGGCACGGATCTGATCATTAAGCCCCCACCATTCGTGGATCAGGATCACGGTCGGCGCAGGCAATGTTGCGGGCATGGCAATCTCGGCTGCCATCTGATCGCCTTCGGGGGTCGTGATCGTTACTTTTTCAAGCATCGACCCGGCGGCATGGGCGAGCATCGGGTCGGCAAGAATAACAGCAAGCGGCAGCGCAATAGCGCCCTTCAGAAACAGTCGACGGTCCTCATCTGTCGCCTTGGGTGGCGGACCAAGATCTTCGTGGGAACCACATCCATCAAGGGTACACATGTTCAAGCCTCCTCTGATTCTTGTTTTGTGGAATTTCCATCTTTTGCGAAAAGGCAGGGTCTTGGCAAATGACAATCATGTCATCGCCCTGGCCACGCCATAACCCCGAACATCAGATTATTCTGCCCGGTGCCTTTAATACGGTCGCATCACTGCACAAGATCATGTCGGCACGCCAAACTTTGGTAAACTGCAGCTTGCGATTGCACCTCACAGCTGGTTTAACCATCCCGTTACACGCCATTGCCGCAGGGAGACATCATGCGCGATATCGAAACCGTCCTGTTTGATCTTGGTGGGGTTCTTGTCGACTGGGATCCGCGCCATCTGTATCGCAAGATTTTTACCGACCCTGCGGAAATGGAAAAGTTCCTGTCCGAAGTCTGCCATCCGCACTGGAATTTTTTGCATGACAAGGGTGCGCTCAGCTTTGCCAATTCCATCCCGGATTTGCAGCATCGCTATCCGCATTACCACGATCAGATCGCGGCATGGAATGATCGCTGGCCGGAAATGATGAAAGGCCCGATTGAACGCACAGTCGGCATCCTCGAAGACCTGAAGGCCAGAAACAAGGTCCGTCTGTTTGCCCTGACCAACTGGTCGGCAGAAACCTGGCCCCATGCGCTTGAACGGTTCGAGTTCCTCAATCACTTCGAAGGCATTCTGGTTTCTGGTCAGGAAAAACTCGCCAAGCCAGATCCGCAGATTTTTGATCTTGTCTGCGCGCGCTTCAAGCTCAATCCGCGCGAAACACTGTTTATCGATGATAGCGAAAAGAACATCCAGCAGGCACGCGAAATGGGCTTCATGACGCACTGGTTCCGCGATCCGGTCAAATTGCAGCGCGAAATGATCGAAGATCGCCTGTTTTAACAACTGTCCGCCACAAATGACAAAGGGCACCCGAACGGTGCCCTTTATTTTAATCCGGTCAGATATCGGGATTATCGGCGACCATTGCGCAGATAATTGCCAAAGCATTCCCCGAAGACATATTCCCAGCCCGACAGATATCCTTCACGCAGGGCCGGAGCGATATCACCGACATTTTCCCACGCCCTATGTTCAAGGCGGATCACACAGCGCCCGAAATCATTCAGATCAAACCTGACATCAATCAGGGTAAAGTCCCCGACATCCCATCCCGGATGCCAGGTAAAGGACAGGGCTTCACCCGGTTGCCAGTTTTCAATCCGGCCCCAGACGATGTCTTTCTTGCCTTTTACCCGCTCGATAATCTTGCCGCCCGCAACGGGATCAAGCTCAACCGCAAGACAATCCTTTTTGGAAATCGAATGGCTGTCGGTTGGCCACCAGCTGCCAAAGCCCTTGGTAAAGGCATCAAAGGCGTCTTGCGGGTCAATCGCCACCACCAGCTCGAAGCTGATCGGGGCCAGTTCCGGGTTTTTAAGCGGCGTCACGATCGTCTTCCCAGATCTTGTCGAGTATGTCAGGCAGATCGTCAAAATGGCTGATCACGGCATGTGCGCCGGACGCGTGAAGCGTTTCGACATCGTGATAGCCCCAGTCAACGCCAATCGCGATCATTCCGGCTGCACGGCCCATCTCGATATCATAGCTGGTATCCCCGACAATAACAGCATTGGGCGCATCGACACCGGTTTCATCAAGAGCTGCCATGAGCATCGCGGGATTGGGTTTTGACGGATGGTTGTCGCAGGTCTGCAAAGTCACAAACCGGCCTTCAAGTTCATTGCGCGCAAGTACCGCGTCAAGACCTCGGCGCGCCTTGCCGGTTGCGACACCGCTCAGCCACTGACGACGATCAAGCTCGGCCAGAAGTTCACGCACACCGGGGAAAAGCGGCTCGTAGAAATCAGGCGTCTGGCGCAGGGTAAAGAAAGCCGTTTTATAAGCCGCAGTCACCGCTTCAATCAGGGCATTGTCAATGCGATTGGGAGCAGCCAGCTTCGTGATGGCTTCGGGCAGGCTCAGACCGATGATCGTACGGGTATTTTCAAGCCCCGGGCAATCCAGACCATGTTGTGCAAACGCATGATCCATGCAGTGCGCAATCGCATGCTGGCTGTCAACAAGGGTGCCGTCACAATCAAATACAACAAGTCTGAGCGGGTCGGTGGTCATGCGGGGTCTTTCATCCTGAATTTCAGAAAGCCAGAACCTAATGCAAACGGAACCAAAGATCGAGTCCCTGACCAACGCAATGCAGAACCATTTTTAGTCACCCGCGAAGCATTGGAAACCACAGGTAAAATTTGATCTTCTTTTGATCACCTCAAAGACGCGATATTATGGTCTTCTGACCTTGTAACGGCGGAGGCAACCCGTGCTCACGCTACGTGACTGCATCGATTTCAGTGATCTGAAGGAGGAAGAAATACTCGCGATTGCCGAGTGTGAGCATATCCCGCTTGTATCGGCCTTGGAGGAAGGCGAAAGCATGGTACACACTGCACATGGACGCAAACGTATTGCGTGCATGATCAAGGGTCAGGCCGAAATGTGTGAACGCATGGGAAATACGGTTCATGCCCAATATCTGAACCGGGTGCATGATGCCTTCATCAAACGTTTCGGAAAACACTAACTTACCGCTTATAAAGCTCGAATGTCATTCAACGCCTTTTGGTTTTGACCTCTGACAGGGACGAAAAAGCCGACGCACTGCGTCGGCTTTTCGCGGTTTCAGGCCAGATCAAAAGACCGGCGTTATTTTTTGCGCGACCGGGATGGTTTCGCCTTGGGTTTCGGTTTTTCTTCCTTTTCGCGGTGAATTTCAGGCGTCAGGAATTTGGTCGGCGTTTTCGGATCAAAGTTGAGAGCCTTCAAGGTCTCGGCAAAGTGCGGCGGCACTGGAGCCTCGATGATCACGCGATGCCCGGTCACAGGATGCGGGAAATCAATCGCACGTGCATGCAGATGCATCTGGTTGGACAAACCATCAAGGAATGCCTTGGCCCCGCCATATTTACCATCCCCAAGGATCGGGCATTCAATGGCCTCGCAATGAACGCGCAACTGGTGCGTACGCCCGGTCAGTGGCGACAGCGCAAGCCAGGCTGCCTTGCGTCCGGCGCGATGAAGCTGACGGAACACGCTTTGTGCCGATTTGCCAAGCTTTTCGTCGATGACCATCTTTTCCCCGCCCTTGCCTGCGAGTTTGGCAAGCGGCGCATCAATCAGACCTTCGCGTTCGGCCGGTGCACCAGCAACAATCGCCCAATACAGTTTGCGGGTTGATTTGTCCTTGAATGCCTTGGTCAGGGCATGGGCAGCTGATGCCGAACGGGCCAGCAGCAAAACGCCGCTGGTGTCCTTATCAAGACGGTGAACCAGCTTCGGACGTTCCTTGCTGTCAAGTTTCAGGGCATCAAGCATGCCGTCAACATGAAGCGACGTGTTGGTTCCGCCCTGTACGGCAAGACCGGCAGGCTTGTTGATCGCGAGAACCACTTCGTCATAGAAAATCACGGAATCGCGCAATGCCTGAAGATCTGCCTCGCTGGCATCGGACTTGGACGGTCCGGCCTGTTTGCGCTGCTGGACTTCGGCGGGGTTATAGGCCCCGTCCTGCGCCCATGGTTCAGCCCCGCCACCGGACATGACCGGTACGGGCGGGACACGGATTTCCTGTCCCGGCTCGACGCGCTGGTTGGCCTTGGCACGTTTGCCGTCGACGCGGATCTGACCGCCACGCAGAAACTTTTGAACCTGACCGAATGTAAATTCCGGGCAATTGCGCTTGAACCAGCGATCAAGCCGCAAATCGGCTTCGTCAGCTTTGACCTTGCGCAGAGTGACACCACTCATTGCAGAATACCCCTTACCAGCGCCATCGCGCCAAACAGTGCGGAAATACCAACCACGACAGAAACAATCACATACAGGGCCGACAGGCCAAGATTGCTTCGTTCATATAGGGTCGCCACATCCAGCGAAAAAGTCGAAAAGGTTGTAAATGCCCCAAGAAAACCGGTCACAAGCAGTGCGCGCATTTCCGGCCCCATCGAAAGTTTAAGGGCCGAAAGTTCGATCAGCACGCCCATCAGAAACGAACCGACGATATTGACCGTAAGCGTTCCCCAGGGAAACCCATTACCCAGAAGCGAGCCCATCATCACAGAAACACTGTGACGTGCGATCGCACCAACGGCGCCACCCAAGGCAATGGAAGCGATAAACAACGGTGAAAATTGCATGGCGCGGAACCTATTCTTTCAAACACCAAAAGTCACGCGTGAAAACCGCATGGGCCCAAGGCAATATCAGAACCCCGGCACGCTTACGACCAGATCGCAGATCAGGTCTGCTATCTGACCTCAGTGTACTTTTAATTTCAATGATCTAAGTTTGGATTAACCCGCCGGTCCCATTCTGGTGACAATATCGGCAATCCAGGCCCGGGTGCGTTTCTCGTTTTGCTGGATATCGTCAAGACCATAGACCGACTGGGCAAACAGGCAAAACGAAATATCACCGCCCTTTTCGGGCAGGACAAGCTCGACCTCGACCCAGTCGGGAAAATGGAAAATCGGGCTGCGTGCAAGGAAGTACAGGCGTCCGGGCTCCGCACCACTGACACCGGTTTTGGCTGTCATGCCGTGTGCGGGAGCCGTTTCGATCATGACATCGGCCAGTGTCGATGCCGCCGCATTAAAATGCGGGCTTTGCATTGACCGGTCTGTTTTGGGCAGCAGGTCATCCGGGCAGGCAACGAAGAAGTTGCGTGTTTGCGGCACCGGCGTATCAGGTGCGAAGGTGAATTTGGGCGGCTCACCTGCCGGTAACATATGGTCGATCAATCCGGTAAAGCGCACGACCACAAATATCCCTGTGAGTACTACCAAGCCCCATATTGCAAACATTACCAGTCGTCTCAATCGCACCACCTGTCTGTTTGCACGCAAGCCAGCCCATCTGGCACACGCCGACACGGCGATTACAATAATACGAATTGGGCAGGAATCAAAATGCCCGACTGGGGAACAGTCGGGCACCGGGAGATGCGAAATACAGCAATCAACGAACGGGGGGGGAATTGGTTTCGTTGATCAGCAAATTCGCACTGCATTCGCAGTCAAGGTTGTTCGATCAGGCGACAGAAGGCAATGCAACTGCTTCGACATTGGCGATGGCGCGCTGCATGGCTTCTTCGGCATTTACCGCAAAGCCGGATGCGTCAATGACTTCAACTTCCGAAATCCCGACGAAACCAAGCACCTGTTTCAAATACGGGGTCGCAAAATCAGCCGGGCTGTTGACCGGCACGCCGCCAGTCGCAACAACAACATAGGCTTTTTTGCCGCCGAGCAGGCCAACCGCGCCGTTTTCGGTGTATTTGAAGGTCACACCAACACGGGCAATCAGGTCAACCCAGGCTTTGAGGGTCGAAGGAACGCTGAAGTTATACATCGGCGCACCAATGACAAGGACATCAGCCGCCTGAAGTTCGGCAACCATCTTGTCCGAGACAGCAATTACTTCTTTCTGTGCGTCGGTACGGGATTCTTCCGGGGTGTAGAAGGCCCCAACAGTTTCACCGGTCAGTGCGGAAATTGCTTTGTCATTGGCATCACGCTCAACGACTTTGGCGGACGGATCGGCAGCAACGATGCGCTCGATCAGTTTGGAAGCAATCTGACGGGAGTTGGAATTCTCACCGTTCACAGATGCGTTCACATGCAGAATATTGGTCATTTGAGGTCTCCAGAAACGTGTTCGTTTGTTGACCTGAAACTACTCTTCTCTGCCGTTCCTGTTTATCCCAAGACTGTTCACCAGATTGTTTCCAAAATGATAACTAACCAACCGCCAGTTAATCTTTAGGCCGCTTTTGTTGCCGATCCTGACGCAGACGGTCGAAATATTCGACCCGCTTTTTCAGATCGCGTTCAAATCCGCGCTCGACCGGCTCATAGAAATTCTGCCGACGCATGCCATCGGGGAAGTAATTCTGACCGGAAAAACCATCTTCCTGATCATGGTCATAGGCATAACCGGTACCATAACCGATATCTTTCATCAGCTTGGTCGGCGCATTAAGGATGTGGGCCGGTGGCATCAGGGAACCGGTTTCACGCGCGATTTTGAGCGACTTCTTATAAGCCGAATAACCGGCATTCGATTTGGGCGCCAGGGCGAGGTAAATCACAGCCTGGGCCAGGGCAAGCTCGCCCTCGGGGCTACCAAGCCGCTCATAGGATTCCCAGGCACCAATGCAGAATTGCTGGGCTTGCGGATCGGCCAGCCCAATATCCTCAACCGCCATACGGGTCAGACGGCGCGCAACGAATTTGGGATCCTCTCCCCCGGCCAGCATGCGGTTAAACCAGTAAAGGGCCGCATCCGGGTCAGAGCCACGAATGGATTTATGTAGCGCACTGATCAGGTTGTAATGGCTGTCATCCCCCTTGTCATAGATCGGCATCCGCTTTTGCACTGTACGCGCAAGCTCGGCAACGCCAAGCGGGCCATCGTCACTGGGCGGCATCGAAAACAGTTCTTCGGCAAGATTGAGCAAATAACGCCCGTCGCCGTCAGCCATCGCACGCAGGGTTTCACGCGCTTCGGATGTCAGCGGAAGCTCAAAGCCCATTTCCTTTTCCGCACGAACCAGAAGTTCTTCAAGTCCCTGATCATCCAGACGCTTGAGAACAAGCACCTGACAGCGCGACAAAAGCGCGGCATTGAGCTCAAAGGACGGGTTTTCGGTTGTCGCACCAATAAGCGTAATCGTCCCGTCTTCGACATAGGGCAGGAAGCTGTCCTGCTGGGCCTTGTTGAAACGATGGATTTCATCGATGAACAGCAAGGTCGCCCCGCCGGTGGCTCGGCGCCCACGCGCGCGTTCGAACACCTTGCGCAGATCAGCAACCCCGGAAAAGATCGCCGAAAGCGGTTCAAAGGCCATATCCGCCACATCGGCCATCAGACGTGCCAATGTGGTCTTGCCACAACCGGGCGGCCCCCAGAGGATGACCGAGGGCACGCGCCCGGTTTTAATCATGCGGGTGATCGGACCGTCATCGCCAAACAGATGCCCCTGCCCCACCACCTCGTCGAGTTTGGCGGGGCGAAGTCTGTCGGCCAAAGGCCGGGATACCTGACTTTCAAACAGGGATGGCATAAGCGGTCTTCTCGTTACGGGTGGCCGTTACAGGGTAAACTCGCCTGTCAAAACCTTGCCATCACGTTTTACCGCAATTTTCCAGTCCCGGCTGCGTTCGCCTGATTTGACAACTTCCTTCAGGCGCGCGACCGAGTCAATCTTCTGACCATTGATTTCAACAATATAGTCACCGGCCTGAAGACGTGCGCGACGCGCAAGACTGTCGCGTGCGACCCCAAGGATGACCACACCTTCGGTCAGGGTATCAACCCCGAGCTCGTCAGCCAGTGCCGGGTTCATGTTTGAAACCTTGGTGCCGCTAAACGGGTTATTGCCATCAATCACGCTTTCATCGCGAGCCGGCTTTTCCGGTGCGACTTCAAGCGGCATCGACAGTACGGTTTCCTTGCCACGGCGCAGAACCAGCAATTCTGCATCGTGGTTCAGTTCAAGGGTCGCGATCCGGAATTTCAGTTCATTGGGGTTATCAACCGGAAGGCCGTTTACCGCCACGACAACATCGCCGGCCCGAAGTCCCCCGCGGTCGGCCGGGCTGCCGTCGCGAATAGCACTGATCAGAACACCATGCGGACGATCAAGTTCAAGCGAGGCCGCCAGATCAGCCGTCACCGCCTGACCACTTGCCCCGACCCATGGACGGCGTAAATCGCCACTGATCAGACCGCGCATCACGACCTTGACCATATTGACCGGAACAGCAAAGCCGATGCCGTTCGATCCACCCGACTTTGTAAAGATCGCCGAGTTGACACCAATCAGCTTGCCATCAATATCAATCAGTGCCCCGCCCGAGTTCCCCGGGTTGATCGCCGCATCGGTCTGGATGAAGGATTGATAATCCTGCCCGGTAACACCGGCACGTGCCAGAGCCGACACAATCCCGCTCGTGACGGTTTGCCCTACGCCAAACGGGTTACCGATGGCCAGAACAAGATCACCGACCTCGACCGCATCGGAATCGCCAAACGAGATGGCGGGCAAGGCGCTTTCGACACCGCGCAACTTGAGAACAGCCAGATCGGTACGTTCGTCCGATCCGACAAGCTCGGCATCAAATTCCCGGTTGTCATGCAGGACCACACGGATCTCGCTTGCGCCATCAATCACATGGTGGTTGGTCACAACTGTACCGTCGCCAGAAACGATAACACCCGAGCCAAGAGACCGTTCCACCCGTTGGCGCGGCGCGCCAAATGCACCTCCAAACCGCTCCCCAAAGAATTGCTTGAAGAACGGATCATTGAAGAACGGTGTGCGCTGACGCTCGGCGACGACCTTCTTGGTATAGATATTGACCACAGCCGGTGCGGTCTGTTTGACCAGCGGCGAGAAAGACATTTTGACTTCGGCCTGACTGGTTGGCAGTCGGCGATCATCAGTATGATTTGTCCGGGTTTGGGCCTGTGCTTCCCCGACTGGCGCAACGCCAACAAGGGCCGCCATGGAAATCGTTGCGATTGTCAGAATGGCTGGAATCCATCTTACCTGCACGTCGTTCTCTCTCACTGCTGTCAAACCATGTGATGTGTCTGAATAAAGGATCGTGTTGCCGACAATCCACAGACATATGAATTAGGAAAACAAGATTTGCCGCGCAACATTGGCGGAAATATGAACAAAATTCCTGACAGGCACCTTAAGTGACGTCAGGGTAAAAGGACCAGAATAAAAGAAAACGGGCGACACCATATGGCATCGCCCGTTTCTGTTTCTTAAAGGCCGAAGCGATGCTTATTCAGCAGCTGCTTCTTCGCCTTCGCCCTCTGCTTCGAGGCGAGCGCGGTCAGCCGCGCCTTTTGCATCGACGTTGCGATCAACAAGTTCGATCACAGCCACCGGTGCCGCATCGCCGTAACGGAAGCCAGCCTTGAGAACGCGGGTGTAACCACCAGCACGCTCTTTGTAGCGATCAGCGATTTCGCCGAACAGCTTGGCAACGACTTTATCGTCACGCAGGATCGAAATAGCCTGACGGCGTGCATGCAGGTCGCCCCGCTTGCCCAGCGTAATCAGTTTTTCGACATACGGGCGAAGATCCTTGGCCTTCGGAAGAGTGGTTTTGATCTGCTCGTGGGTGAGCAGCGAAACTGCCATGTTGGCAAACATCGCCTTACGATGGGACGAAGTACGATTAAGCTTACGGCCTTGCATACCGTGACGCATGGTAACTCTCCTTAATAGCCTGGCTTCGCTCACGAAACCGATTGTA